>Ga0209534_10002975_pt1 | contig 16427 bp, 27 predicted proteins | sample COG_07_FD_184751 | JGI IMG/M metagenome (GOLD analysis project Ga0209534, IMG submission 184751) | Pelagic Microbial community sample from North Sea - COGITO 998_met_07 (SPAdes) (version 2) | ecosystem: Environmental > Aquatic > Marine > Neritic zone/Coastal water | place: Helgoland, sampling...
GGCGGAAGGAGCGGGTGATGAAAGTTAGTCTGGATTTAAACGAGCGGGAGGTGGAGGAGGTCATGGAAAAGTACGATGACATGGTCGAGAAGGTGGACAGGATGATGGTGCTGCTTCAGAGGATAAGCGATCACATCGAGAAGGAGGTGTAATGAGCGCATTTGACGATCAGATAGGTGGAAATCATTATAAGTTGATGATGATCCAACCAACCGAGTACATACTTGCCAATAATTTGGATTGGTGTGAGGCGAACATCGTGAAGTACATTAGTAGGTGGCGTGGCAAGGGCGGGGTCGATGATCTCCGGAAGGTGATTCACTATGCCCAGATACTTATCGAGAAGGAGTTGTCGTGAACCCATACCTAATTGATGAGCCAGCGGTCATAAGCTTTAGCGGTGGGCGTACATCAGCATACATGCTTTACAAGGTTCTTGAGGCGCATGGCGGGAAGCTTCCTGAGTACGTTGTTGTTGCTTTTTCTAACACGGGTAAAGAGATGCCGCAAACCTTGGACTTTGTAGATAGATGCTCAAAGGAATGGGATGTTCCCATTGTTTGGCTCGAGTTTATCAAGGAAAAGAAGGCTGGAATCGTTGTAGATTACGAGACGGCGTCAAGGAAGGGTGAGCCTTTTCACAACCTAATCTCCCAGAAGAAATTCATTCCTAACGACAGGATCAGAGCATGCACCGAGCAGTTGAAGGTGGTGCCGATCAATAAATACATGGAGTCTCTGGGTCATGACCCGTTCTTAACAGCGGTTGGAATAAGGGCGGACGAGCAGAGGCGGGTGGCGAAGCAGCGAGCAAAAGAAAACTACGCTCTGCCCCTAGCAGATGCCGGTGTAACGCTTCATGACATCGATTTCTTTTGGTCCCAGCAATCATTCAAGTTAGAGCTTCCCATGTCTCAGAATGGCGAGAGCCCCTTATCTAACTGTGACCTGTGCTTCTTCAAGAGTGTATCAAGGAAGCTGTCTATCATCAGGGAGCAGCCGGACATGGCGGACTGGTGGATAGAGCAAGAGGAAAGGATCGGTAACGTATTCCGGCGACAGCACCCGTCTTACAGGGAGCTTAAAATCATGGCGTCCGATCAAGGACAGTTGTTTGATTTTGAAGAAGAGGAATCGATGTCGTGTTTTTGCGGGGATTAGGTTGCTTAGAAACTACACCGAGGCGCCGGAAAGAGCCCCGATGTAGTTATACCCAAAGCAACTAAGGTATGTGTCACGGTTAAGGGATGCCGCGACAGAACGAATCATAACAGAAAGAAGGCGCAACACAATGAGTGAAGAGAAGAAGAAGGTGACAACCGAGATGCTGCAGGATCTATTGGCGACCCTGCGGTCAGAAAAGCAGGAACGTTTTGTGGCGATGATGGATGAGATGGGGGACCTTATCCCAGGTGATGGGAAAACACTTAGGGATGAAAGTTAATGGATTTTCTAGGCAAAATAGGTGAGGTTAGTGGTCACTTAGGTAGGTATGAAATGAAAAATCTGAAATCATACCTACCCCCTGTGGATAAGTCGGTAAGTGTTTGAAATGCATAGGGAAAGTAGGTAGGTATGGTCACTATATGTCATACCTACGTCATGCCTACTATACCTACCTCGTAAGTCATTGATTTATAAGGGTGGTATGATGGTATGGTAGGTATGCTCTCTAAAGAGAGGGAGAGATATATTAAAAATATCTCCCTATCGGTGTACTCTCTCTTGTATTCTTAGAGGGCTTGAGAAAATAAAAAAATTTTGCAGCAGGTTGTAGGAGGAGATTTAAAAATGAGTGATGCAGGCGAGATGAAGCATGAGGTTTCAGAGGTGATGCGTGAGGCTGAGGCGGGTGACTTTAAGATTCCTCCAGGTAAGGACATTCTCAGGAACCCAGAACAGTACAAGCCAAGACGTAAGCAGATGAAGTTTACGCCTAAGCAAGAACGGTTCATCCAGTTGTATGTCTATCATGATCTGACCAATACCGAATGCGCTCATCGAGCAGGGTACTCATTCCCCGCAATCGCTGCGACCAAGATGCTGAACGATCCAAGGTATACCCATATCCAAGGCAAGATTCAGGAGATGAAGGATCTTGAGCAGAGGAAGTATGAGATTACTTTTGAGAAGGTTGCGCGTGACCTGCAAAAGATTCGGGATGCGGCGATGGAGGATGGCGTGTACGGTGCGGCAGTACAGGCGGAGCTGGGACGGGCAAAGCTTGCTGGGTTGATGATTGATAAGAAGGAGATCAAGACCGGTAAGATCGATCAGATGGACCGCTCAGAGGTGGAGGCAAGACTCATGGCTTTGATCGAGAAGAATGAACTTGCGCCCAAGGTGATTGATCCATCAGAGGTGGAGGTCATTGATCAGGAGCATGAGGTTGAGGTGGAGGATCTCGAGGAGGAGGTTGAAGATGTCGAGGACGATGTGGTAAGTGATGACGATCTTGATGAGGACGAGGTTGAAGATGAGGATGAGGATGATTCGTTCTGGGAAGATGACGATGATGAGAGTGAGGAGATAGATGATGGTGCATGACAGTCACGAAGACTACTATGACGTTATTCTTGTAGGTACTGGGTTCAAGGATGGGCATTACACACGCAAGGAATCTGCGGAAGAAGTCGCTGAACATTTTCGAAATGTTAGGTTTCCGAACATAGAGGCCAAGGTCCAGAGCGTGGGAACGTGGCAGCCCCTGCTTGATAAAGATTTTTGGGCAATACCTGACAATCACGAACAGTTAATATTAATTAATGAGCGGATGGGAAGCATGGCGAATTCAAACATTCTCCACCTCCGGCCTCAAGATGAGACCGAAGGGGAGGGTTAGGTTAGTAACGATTGATGCTCATGTTGATGCGAACCTCACATTCAAGGGCGCTGTAGAATTCAGATAAAGCTTCGGAAAGCTTGTTCATTTCTTCGAGGAGATCTTTCTTATTTTCGCCGCTAATATCCTTGTCAACAACGTCATCCCAAACTTGAACGGACGCTAGAAGCGTCATTGGCGTGTCCGGTCTGTAGTGATCTTCCCATACCGTGATCGTTGCTTGAGGAGACACCATGTCTGAAACTTTTTTGGCTTCCTCCTTAATCCTGCGAGAAGAGTCTTCGAGAAGGTGCTCCTTAAGCCTTACCTTCAGTCCAAGATCTTTGATCTGATCTTTTTGCTCATCGATCAAGGTTTGCTTCGTTCTGTATTTCTTTGTCATCTTATTTTCCTTTTCTTGCTTTGAGTAGTAAGGCACTTGCGTCCCTTGATGGTGGTCTGAAGCTTCCACTCTTGCGAGCTTTGTCAGTCAGACGCTTCTTCGCGGCGAAACTACGGGCAAGGTTGTATTCCTTCCACCGATGAGCATCACTGCAAAATCTCTTGGTGTTGCGAACGTGTGTGCTTGCGAACTCAATGCCACACCAATCGCAATCGTACTTGCGAGCTTTCTTTTCCTTGTGCATGAAGGAGGAGTTGGGCCGAAACCCACCTCGCTTCTCGATTTTTTCAACAATTTCCAGGCTCGCAGCGGGGTCATCCGCGTCAAGGATGGTGTCATCTTTGGTGCTCGGCATAGATCATTTCTCCTATTCGTTGTACCAGTTGAGGGACTACCGCGTTTCCGAGGGATCTAATTCGGTCCACCCGATTGGGAACCCCATCAACCACTCGGTCCACATCGGGCTCAGTTTCCCAGTAGGTCGATCCGAATCCTTCGCCTTCGCACAAAGGTACGAGCGCCGGTCCATATGCGTATGGCTTTTGCTCCCGACCGGACCGCAGTCTTTGTATTCGCTCGCTCTCGGAGTCGGCCACATCTTCACGGCTGTCTCCAATCCATCGCCGGACTTCTTGCTCAGACCCTTGCGGTTGTAGTTCCCTTGAAGGGTGGGTGTCGGCCACATCCGAATCGGATCCGCCGAGAGGCTGTCCTTGACCGCCGCTCCGATGTTCCATCCGTGTGTGCCATTCCTGTGAGATGGTGCTATCTCTTCGCCGCCGGTCATTCTCGTCGGAGTAGGCCACAACCCAGCATCTGTCTCTGCGGTGGTGGGCTTCGACGGCACAAGCCGGAATAACAAACGATTGGACTCGGTAACCTTCACCTTCCAAGTCAGAGCACACATCGTCGAGTGCCATCCGGACGAACCCAGAAACGTTTTCGCCAATGACCCAAGTGGGAGCCGACTCTTTGATGACTCGTAACATTTCAGGCCAGAGGTGACGGTCATCTGCCTTTCCAAGTTGCTTGCCTGCAACTGAGAAGGGTTGGCAGGGAAATCCTCCGCAAACAACGTCAATTGATCCTTTGTAATCTTTTCCATCTAAATCCCTTATGTCTTCGTGAATGGTGATGTCCGGCCAGTGCTTGGCCAGAACTTGTCTGCAAAATTTATCCTTCTCGCACATCGCGATGGTCTCCATCCCAGCCCACTCAAGGCCGAGAGAGAAACCACCGATGCCGGAGAAGAGGTCAAGGACCTTCATGCGAAGAAGCCTTGGTTGGGGCAACGATCGGGCGCCTCGTTCACCCATTGCCATCTGTCTGATTCAGCAATGTTGGGGAAAAAGATTTCCTTTGCACCTTCAGGAGACTCGGACATGTACTCAAGAAAATCACACTCAAGGTCGATGCCCTCGTCTCGGGTCGTGAGACCGTTCATCTTGGCGAGGAGCTCGTAGTAGTCCATACCGCCGAACTCACCATAGCCATCGTAGTCGGGCTCATGCCAGACATTGCCCTTGTTGTCGTACAGATAGACCGGCAATGCGCCCTCGTCTGCGTACTTGTTTGTCACGGACTCACCCGTGTCGTTTGTTAACCATGAAAACATACCCATCTTATTTCCCCTTACAGTTTGGATTGGTTTGCCAGTAGTCCGGCCAGTGACCCGCGCATACCATCTCGCGGTATTGCTTTTCCATCTCGACTTCATGCTTGTAGTCTTCGTTGGATACCCAGATGAAGATGATCGCTATGATCGCAACCATAGCGAGACCCACAATTGCTTTTCTTTCTTGCTCGAACATTAAGATCCCTCCCAACCCATGGTCCCTTCTGCGGGGTCAACGTTGGGGTCAAGGTCAACATCGGATCCGAACAAGGGCTCGTCATCTTCGCGACCGATGCCAATCTTCCGAAGGATAGTCTCGGCCTCTTCGGTGTAGTCCTCGTAATCGCTCTGGCCTTCCGCGTCCAAGTGCCAGCTATCGAACTTGGCATCGTACTCATACCTCAGCTCGACACTGTCACGCTCAAGCAGAACCTCAGCCAGATCGTCAATCATTAGGATGAAATCATTGATCTTTAGATTTGCCATTGCTTAAGCCTCCGTGGTCTTGGTCCAGTGATAGAACTGTTCTTCTTCGGACAGCGTGTTCAAGACGAGATATTCGGGCTCGTATTGCTTCTTCACCCGCTCTAAGGTTTCCTTTAAAGGCTTGGACTTGATCTCGTATATCTTGCCGCTTGAGACTTCAATCAGTTGGACCTTCGCACGCATCAATCGCTTGATATCTTTCTTGATGAGCGAGGTGTTGAGGGTGTTGCAGACAACGATCTCAATGCATGTATCACCGAGACGGCTGTAGTCCACTTCATTGTTTTCTGACCTTGGGCAGAATTGCTCGTAGGTTTCTGGATCTTCGATCTTGATCTGATCGGCGCACGCCTCTCGAAGCTTGACGATCATGATGTCGAAGCTTTCGTTTGATTGGCCCCTGTATGGGTAGTAGTGATCGGCTCCACCTCTACCGTCATTCTCTGCCTTGCATACTCGGTCGCCATCAAGGCAGACAGTCGCTTCGAAACAATGCGTTTCGTGTGATGCGAATGCCGCATGCTTGATGTTCTTCAGTGAGATTCTTGATTCCATGTTGCGTCTTCCTTTAGTTTGCTTTGGGTTTTCGATCTTATCATTTGCTTGGTTGTTGAGTCAACACCCTGTGTAAAGAGTGCTAAGAGAATGCGCCCATTTTGTGGGTAAAAGTTGTGGGGAATAGCGCCCTCCCCCTCCCACAGAGCCCTGTGAGGGGCGTTTGAGGGGTCGGTAAGGGCATGGGCAGGGGGTCTGCTTGCGGCCTTCCTGCGGCTTGTGCTTGCGTGCTTGCGGCCTCGCGGCTCATTTTTTGACGATCCGAACTTCGAAGTGCAGGTCGAGTGACAGCGTGCGGACTTGCGAATAGCAGTGGTCGTGCGTGCCGGTGATCTCTGAATCAAACCAACCGCTTTCGCGGTTGGCTCGGTCTCTTAGATTGACTTGATACATTTGCTCTCCTAGTGCTGGTGGTAACTGATGTTGGGAACATCTTTGTCCCAGCATGCGCGACAGTCTCGGCATTCGTTGTCCTGCTTAGGTGCTGGGCATATATGCGAATTGGTGGGGATGGTCCGAGCGTGAACGGTTGAAGTGTTCCGGAATCGCTTAGGCCTTGGGCCGTCAACCATCGCCGCGCTCACTCGGACAATCAAGTTATCAGGAAGCGTGCCGGTATATGATGCGACCGTTTGCGCTTCGCGTGTTGGTAGCCAGTGCAGGCAGTCGGGGGTTGCGCGTGCCACTTCTACAATCTTGGCGAAGTGCTCGACGTTTTGAATGTCGCCGGAGTCATGCCAGCGGAAGTATTTGTCCTTGTTGATTGCTCGCGCCATGCTTGGCGCCCAATCTTCGCGCGTGATTGTCGCGAGGCGCCGCGCTTGTGCCTTCTTGACTACTGGGAATCCATACATCCCGCGGTCGTATGCATAGCAATTCTCGCAGGTTGACCCTTTGACGCTTCGCAATTGTCCGCCCACCTTGCACGCTTGCGCGGGCAGTCCGTAGGATTTGCTCGGCATTTTTGACGGGTTGGATAATCCGCCTACATTTTCTCTTGCTTCTGATACTTTCATTGTTTCACCTCATTAGTTGCTTGGTTGTTGAATTCTACCATGATGAGCCAGGTATTAAAAGCACTACCTTTTTTCTATTGTCAAGGGTTCCAGGTGCTCGCTTGCGAGCTTGCGACCTCGAGGCTTTTATATATAGCGCGAGCTTGCGAGCTTGCGACCTTTCTATTTTTATATATTAGATTGCGCGACCGGCAGCGGGCACCTGTTCCAGGAAGGCGCCCAAAAAAAAGGACCCGAAGGTCCTTGTCTTTAACTGTGAGTGTATCCATCATCTTCAATGCCCAACCACATCCCCGACCACTGGACCATGAAAAAATTCCCTGCGATACCTGGAACGATCGACTTTCTAAACTGCCGGTATGACATGCCGTTGTCGTTCTGCATCCATTTGCGATGCAGTGCCTCTCTTTGCGCTCGATTAATTGTCATCGTTCATGATCTCCTTGATTGATCGCCGATCGAATGGCAGTACATTGTTGACGTAGAACCGCTCGATTAACTCATCAGGCCATGCGTTGATGATCGGGTTAACGGCCAGCACCATCGCTTTGATGGTTGGGTATTGCTTACCTTGGAATTGATACTTCATTTTGATTCTCCGATTTGGGCGCCCGAAGGCGCCCGTTTGATTTAAAATATTGGATTGATTTTCACGACCTTTTGGATCTCTGGGCTCGGTGTTCGAAACGTCATGCCCCAATCCCAGCGCTGACCTTCCCAGTTGATCGACCCGATGATCTTCTTAGTATCACGAAAGGTCACGATCAAATTAGATGGTTTATGCTTAAACCTAGTGAATCCGCCCTCATTAACACCGATTGAATTCTTGACAGCATCTTTCGGATCCGCGTTTTCTATGCCAAGCTTACGCTTCAGCTCAGCCAATCGCTTTACCTCTGGCGATGCTTCGAGCTTTTCTATTTCTTTTACCAGCGCTTTTAGTTCATTTTTTTTCATGTCAATCCCTTAATTGAATGAAGGCGCCCGAGGGCGCCTGAGGTTTAGTTTTGGTCATAAATCGGTGTCGCGTCGAACCATCCAGCTTCAATCGCTCTCAAAAAATCAGATTCGCTTGGCCAAATCATGTCGCCATCGGTCAGCTCGCCTTTATCATTGAAGTGGAAGATGTAGCCATCCTCTGTCTTGTATCCAATTTTTTCCATTGTTAACACTCCGATTTGGGCGCCCTTAGGCGCCCGTGTGGTTTATAGATCGGCGAAATTGCCCTCTTCTAACTCTGCGAATGCATTGATTGCATCGGTGATTGATTCGTGAGAATCGAACCATTCTTTTAAGATCCGGCGCTGTCCGAGATCCATGTAGCAGAATGTCTCATGCAGTTTTTCCAATGATGATCTGACCGCGAATAATCGCGAATCAACTATGCCGATCGATTTAAACATGTCCTTACTGTTACCGTATTGCATATTAAACTTCCTTAATTGCTTTGATTAACTGTTATCCTTTATTGAATAACAGAGTTAAACAATAACAGATAATAGTACTAATAACAACACACGAATCAACGACCATGCAAAGTTTATGCATATATCTCTATCGATATGATCCTTCAATGACGACTGAGCGAAGCGAAAAAGATGCCAGCGCAAGCTGGCATGATCAACATGATCCTCTAACAATCGGCGGGTCCCTTTCGAGGATTTGGCGTTTTTTGAAAAGTCGTCGCTTGCGACCCCGTCCCCCCCTTTTGAGGGGGTAGCTTTTTGTTCTGTATATATATAACGTTCACCAGCCACAATTATGAATTTTTATGAAATGCCGCAACTAGGTCATATTGCTGAATCTGAGATGAAAGAGATCCTGATGCTTCAGGAACGGCTCAAGCTGATGGACTCTCAAGAAAAATGCAAAAGCTCTTTCATGGAGTACATCCGGTACATATGGCCGGGATTCATTGAGGGGGACCACCATCGAATTATTGCGGAAAAATTAACGGAAGTGGCCCAGGGAAAATGTAAGCGATTGATCGTAAACATGCCCCCCCGTCATACCAAATCTGAGTTTGCATCTGTTTACTTTCCGTCTTGGATCATGGGACTCAAGCCAGAGATGAAGATTATGCAGACAACTCACACTGCTGATCTGTCCATCAATTTTGGCCGAAAGGTCCGGAACCTTATGGACACCCCAGAATATAGCAATCTTTTTTCAGAAGTTTCTTTGGCCTCGGACTCAAAAAGTGCGGGTAAGTGGCAGACCAGTGCGGGGGGTGAATATTTTGCAGCGGGAGTCGGTGGTGCCATCGCGGGGCGGGGTGCAGATTTATTAATTATTGATGATCCGCATTCTGAGCAGGACGCGATGAGCGTTAATCTTCTTGATGCGTGTTATGAGTGGTATACCTCGGGTCCCCGTCAGCGTCTTCAGCCAGGTGGGACCATTGTTATTGTGATGACCCGATGGTCCACATTGGATTTGACGGGTCGGTTATTGAAGCGGCAGACGGAAACGCATTCTGACCAGTGGGATATTATCGAGTTGCCTGCGATCTTTGAGGATTCTGGTAATGTTTTGTGGCCGGAGTTTTGGAAGCGTGAGGAATTGGAATCTGTTAAGGCGTCTATTCCGATTTCGAAGTGGAATGCTCAGTACCAGCAGAACCCGACATCTGAGGAAGGTGCGATTATTAAGCGGGAATGGTGGAATATCTGGGAGAAGGATCAGCCGCCTAACTGTCATTATATTATTCAGAGTTACGATACGGCGTTTAGTAAGAGTCAGACGGCGGATTACAGTGCGATTACGACTTGGGGTGTTTTCACGCCGAGTGAGGGCGGTAGTGATGCGTTGATTCTGTTGGATGCTGACCGTGGCCGTTGGGATTTCCCCGAGTTAAAGCAGGTTGCTTTAGAGCGGTACAAGGAATATGAGCCGGATATGGTGCTTGTTGAGGCGCAGGCGAGTGGTACGCCGTTGACGCATGAGTTGAGGGCGATGGGCATACCTGTTGTGAACTACCGGCCAAGTCGGGGTAATGACAAGATGACTCGGGTACATGCGGTGAGCCCTGTATTTGAGTCTGGAATGGTATGGGCGCCTGACTTTGGTTTTGCGGAAGAGGTGATTGAGGAGTGTGCTGCGTTCCCGTTTGGCGAGAACGATGATTATGTAGACTCAACGACCCAAGCTATACTAAGATTCAGACAAGGTAACTTTATTAACCTTCATTCTGACGAGGCTGAAGAGGAAGTATACCGAGACAAACGCGCATATTATTAATCTCGAGATAAGGACACGATCATGGCAGCAGATCCAAGGGCGACAGCAAGAATTAAAAAAAGAAAAGAAGAAAAGCTTTCTCTGAACAAACCCAAGTACAAGAGGGGTGATAATTTCGACAACACTTCTGGCTCCTCAAGAGCTGCCGCTATAGCCGACTCTTCTCTTTTCAAGCCTAAAACAGATAAGCCCAAGAAGCCGACTTACAAGAGTGATGATAGTTTCGACAACACTTCTAATAATTCTAAGACTGCTGCGCTTGATGCTGCTCTAAAAAAACGCAAGTCTTCCGCAAAAAGCATTACTGATGAAGAAATGGCTGATATTGATCGTCGAATTGCGGCAGTAATTAAGGCTCGGAAGAAGACGGATCCTAAGGTTGAGATCACTGACAAAGAGATCGAGGATATTGCCAAGAAGGCAACTGGTACAGGCGTTGTTCCCAAGGTTGATACTAAGGGTAAGAAGCGCGGATTGGTATTTGGAAAGGATGCAAAGTTCCGTCCTTTCGGTGGTGTTATTGCCCGAGCGTTGTTGGGTGATGATGAAAAATTTGGTGGTGAGCGAGGTCTTATTGACTTTGTTCGTACAAAGAAAAAGCCCGTTAAAAAAAATCAAGGTGGTGAAATGATGAAATCAAAAGGATACAGTCGTGGCGGTGCGGTAGGTATGTCTAAGCGAACAGCTCCAGGCGTTACAGGTGGTGGCTCACCTCGTCGCGGCGGAACGAAGACGGTTCCACCAAAGACACGCGCTCAAAGCCGAGCTACTTTAAGTCCGGCTCAAAGACGGCTTCTTGATTCTGTTCAAGGACGAGAAGGCAGTAAGCAGTCTACGAGCGTTATCCAGGATCTTTCTGATAAGTACGGTTATGCGCCTGGCAAGCGAGCTGGCGCGAAAGGCGGCATGGGCAAAGGTAAAAGAGCAAAGCCAGGCGGCATGAATATGGGTGGTGCAGTTGGTATGGCGGGTCCCGCAACAAAACTTCCTTCACGCCCTTCCTCTGTAGCAAATGCTGGCGCTAAAGCAGCCGCAGACGCCAAGGCTGCCGCGAATGCATCTGCACAAGCACAAGGAGGGCCAGGAAGCGCTCGTTCTTTAGCCAACCTTGCAGCGATGACGAGAGGGATGAATCGAGGCCCTAATCGACCTAAACCAACCAAGGCAACAGCCATGCGCGGTGCTGCGGCACGCCGGTCGGGTGGTAGTACGCCACGCGGCATGAACATGGGTGGTTCTGTGAGCAGAAAGAAAACTGCTCGCGGGGTCGGTGCCGCTAAGCGAGGGTTTGGCAAGGCTATGCGTTAAGCATGGCCTACCTCCAAAGCAACATTCCACACTTTAAGGCGTGGGTAAGAAGGGAATACACGGTTAATCATGAGCGATACCATGGCGAGTTTTTACACGCTATGGTTGTCGCCGTGACCACCATGCCTACTCGCTGTCTTTCGTTTCAAGTTATCTTTACTGGATGCGAAGCTGATGAAGATGAACCCAACGTACATGGAGGCGCCATGTGGGCAAGAATGCCCATTACCGCGCTGGTCGCTGATACGCCTTTTGAGGAATGGCCTGAGCCAATGCCTGTCTGGGCTGCTCAACCTTGGGATTGCAGTTCTCATACTCATGCTGTTTACGTCCTTGACCGTTGTACACCTTGTCCTTGGCTCGCTAAGATTGATGGTGAATTTTATCCTGCGAAATATCTTTTTACGGTAGACTACGCGGAGAATGAGATCGCTGATGATCCGGCACAGCATAAGCAGTCGCATGTACTTGAGTTGCTTGATGCTGGCGAATGGACTGGAAATATTGTAGCGTTACCAAACAACAGAGTTAGGGTGACGCACCCTGCTTGGTTTCAGACGGGTGAAGGTGCTCCGGACTTTAAGCCGTCACAGCATATTCATTACAGCAAGTCTGACCTAGATTACACGTTAGATGTAAATCAGGTGTTTGATAACTTGTATGCGGACAAGGAATAATTTATGAAGTCTAACTCTGATATGTACAAGAAGGTCATGCGCCTGCTTGAGGGCTCTGAAGATGAGTCTTTGCTTGAAGAGCTTCGAGAGAATGAGGGTGATCTTATGGATTACCTAACGGAAGAGATGCCTGAGAGAAAGGGTTCCGTTATGATCATGATCAAGAAAGGCAAGAAGGGCGATGATCTTGAGGAAATGTTTCCAGAGAAAGACAATCCCCGTATGAAGTTTCCGGAATTCAAACGCGGCGGCGAAGTCAAAAAGAAAAAGCCCAAGATTACGTTCAAGAAGAAGAAGGGTTTTGGAACCAAGTGGGAAAACAAGTGGGGCTAATGAATGGCTATTGAACGCGGTGTCGATGACGTTGATATCAGTGAGCTAGATATCGAAGACAATTCGAAAGAGGTCCAGATTGATGTAGAGGATGAGTCTTTTGACGAGATCCTTGGGCCTGGTTTTGATGACGAAGAAGGTATAGAGACTCTTGAAGACGGCACCATGCTGATTGGCATGCCGCCTCCTGTGCAGATGGGAACGGACGTTGAAGACTTTTATGAAAACCTTGCTGAAGTTCTTGATCGTGCTGATTTAGGCCGAATCTACAATGATTGTGTTGCTGACTATAAGTCTGATTTGGCTTCTCGCCAAGAGTGGGAAAAGACTTACAAGGAAGGTTTAGAATTTCTTGGTATGAAGTTTGAGGACAGGAGCGAGCCTTTTGAGGGTGCTTCTGGGATTGTTCATCCTTTGCTTGCTGAATCCGTCACGCAGTTCCAAGCGCAAGCTTATAAGGAAATGCTGCCGCCTGGGGGTCCTGTAAAGACTCAAGTCGTAGGAATGGGTACGCCACAGACTGACCTCCAGGCAGCGCGGGTACAGGAATACATGAATTACCAGATCACTCAGGTTATGCGCGAGTATGACCCTGAGACTGATCAGATGTTATTTTATCTTCCGCTGTCGGGTAGTGCATTCCGCAAGGTTCACTTTGATCAGACGCTTGATCGGCCTGTATCGCGTTTTATTCCATCTGAAGACTTGGTTGTACCTTATGGCGCAACGAGTTTGGACAATGCTGTTCGGATTACACACGTTGTTGATATGCCTATCAATGACGTTAAGAAGCTTCAAGCTGCCGGTTTTTACAAGAAGTCAAAGGCTGCTGAACGCTCATCTAGCTTTTTGAATGATAGTGAGATTGAGGAGGAGCTTGATGAACTCCAAGGTGTTAAGCCATCTGGCAATTCCAATTCTGACCAGTGTGAGATCCTCGAGATGCACGCTGATCTTGATATTCCAGGGTATGAAGACCTTGATGCAGAGGGCGAAGAAACGGGCATTAAGCTCCCGTATATTGTCACCATTTCGCGGTCTGAGTCTCAAGTTCTATCCATTCGCAGAAACTACAATCAAGAAGATCCTATGCGCAAGCGCATTGATTATTTTGTTCAGTATAAGTTTCTACCTGGTGTGGGTTTTTACGGCTTCGGTCTAACGCATATGATTGGTGGTTTGTCCCGTGGGGCGACTTCTATTCTTCGGCAGTTGATTGACGCGGGTACTTTGGCGAATCTTCCTGCTGGTTTTAAAGCGCGTGGCATTCGTATTCGAGATGCGGATACGCCTCTACAGCCAGGCGAGTTCCGAGATATGGATGCACCGGGAGGCTCATTGCGTGATGCGCTAATGCCTCTGCCGTTTAAAGAGCCAAGCGCCACCCTCCTGAACCTGCTTGGCATGTTGGTTGATGCCGGTAAGCGGTTCGCCTCAATTGGTGATATGCAGGTAGGTGATGGTAATCAGGAAGCGCCGGTTGGTACGACGATTGCGTTGCTTGAGCGCGGTAGCCGCGTTATGAGCGCGATTCACAAGCGATTGCACTATTCGCAACGTATTGAGTTTAACCTCCTTGCGAAGCTGTTTAAGGACTACCTGCCACCTGCCTATCCATACATGATCGCTAATGGTAATCCTGGGATTAAGCAGCAGGACTTTGACGACCGAATAGATATCATTCCGGTCAGTGATCCCAACATTTTCTCTATGAGCCAGCGCGTTATGCTTGCTCAAGAAATGATGCAGATGGTCCAGTCTAATCCTGAGATCCATGGTCCGATGGGAATGTACAATGCTTATAAGCGCATGTACGAAGCGATGGGTGTTCAGCAGGTAGAGCAGATACTGCCACCACCTCCGCCTCCACCACAGCCTATGCCGATGGCACCTGCTATGGAGAATGCAAACTTCATGATGATGCAGCCTGCGACACCGTTCCCAGATCAGGACCATGAAGCTCATATTGAGTCGCACATTACGGTTTATAATTCTGCGGTTGTTAAGACAAACCCGCAGCTTCGCGCTATGATTCAAGCGCATGTTTACCAGCACATTGATCTCATGGCCAGACAGCAAGCGATGCAAGATCCAGAAGTACAGCAGATGCAACAACAAATGCAGATGATGGGGCCTCCTCCGGGTATGGGGCCTCCACCTTCGGGCGGACCCATGGGTGCTCCTCCAAGTGGTCCTCCAGGCGTCAACCCTTCAGCGATGCCTCCACAAGGAGGGGCTCCCATGGGACCCCCACCACCGATGGGCGGACCACCACCGATGGGACCACCACCGATGGAAGGAATGCAACCACCTGGACCTCCGCCGCCTAACCCTATGCAGGCCATGATTGAGGCTAAAGTTGCACAGATTACCGTACAGTTGATGGAGAAAGTTGCTCCGATCTTTGAAGCAGAAGATTCCGACGATCCACTTGTTGAGTTACGTCGAGAGGAACTTAACATTAAGTCTATGGACTTAGAGCGTAAGGCCAAGGAGGCTGAACAGCGATTTGGACTTGACGAGGAACGCATTGAGAAGGATTATTCAATGGATCAAGAGCGTATGGATCTACAGGCTGATATTGCTGACATGAAGAATAAGACTGCTCAAGATAGGCTAAAGCTTCAAGAGTCTATACAAATGGCTAACGTAGCTGAGAAAATGACCAAAAACATATTTGGGAACTAATCATGATTAAGAGAACAACAAGCTTTAAAGAGCCTAAAGTAGACAAAGGCGGATTCACTGTTAAGGATCAAGGCCGCGTTAAGTACGCGTCTATTGAATCTGTTGAGGCATCTGCTTCGCCTAAGCCTGGTATGGGCAAAGGTAAGTCTCGAGGCGGTGGTGCGGCACAGCGAGGTACGAACTTCGAAGGCGTATTCTAGTGTTTGCTCCTCCAAAAGAATTCATGGATAGGCTGGCTGCTGGAGAAGATCTAGATTTTAGAGTGGCCGATCCACGCGGTACGGGCGGGGCTCTTGAAGGGTCTCCGAGAGGACCTCAACAGCAAAATCCATACGATTCGTTAAAAAAACTTTTTGGCGGAAACCTTCAAAGAAATGGCGGTGGATTTGGCGGCGGTCTTCAAGATCTTTTTGGTCGCATGAGGCCGCAACCTCTGGGGCAAATGCGAGATCAAGGCCCTCCTAATATATACGAAACTAATCAAGGCCCTCAACTCCGGCAAAAACAAATCCAAGAACAAATGATCCAGTCTCAAGGGCGCAGGCAGCCCGGACTAAGCAAAGAGTTTTTAAGCGGTATTTTTGGCGCCCAACGTCCGATGCCAAGTCAAATGCCAATTCAAGATATGAGAGCTAGAATGCCTCAACAAAGGCCGCAACCTCAAGGGCCATTTGGCGGCGGTGGGCGACAAAGATTCCCACAGCCTCAACAGCCTCGAGGCCCTTTGTACGGACAGCAATATAACGGCGGCATGTACGGTCAGCAACCGCAACGACCACCCATGTACCCACAACCGCCAATGTACCCAAGACCACAACCGCAATATGGTGGTGGCATGTACGGCGGTGGCGGAATGTATGGCGGTGGTGGCATGTATGGCCAGCCCCAAAGACCTCCAATGTACGGTGGTGGATTCGGCGGTGGGATGGGCGGCGGAATGTACGGTGGTGGTGGTATGTATGGCCAACCACCGCAACAACAGTACGGCGGTGGTATGTACGGCGGTGGCATGGGCGGTGGTATGTACGGTCAGCCACAAATGCAACAACCGCAGTATGGCGGTGGTGGATTCGGTGGCGGCATGGGTGGCGGAATGTACGGACAGCCACAACAACGCCAACAGCAGCCACAATATGGCGGCGGAATGTACGGTGGCGGGTTTAATCAACAACAGCCGCAACAGCAACCTTATAATCCTTACGCCCAACCAAGTCGGATGAGCAATTTTCAACAACTTAAATAGCAGGCGATGTACTAATGGCGGGAAGAAGACAAGTAGGCAGAA
>Ga0209534_10002979_pt1 | contig 16410 bp, 15 predicted proteins | sample COG_07_FD_184751 | JGI IMG/M metagenome (GOLD analysis project Ga0209534, IMG submission 184751) | Pelagic Microbial community sample from North Sea - COGITO 998_met_07 (SPAdes) (version 2) | ecosystem: Environmental > Aquatic > Marine > Neritic zone/Coastal water | place: Helgoland, sampling...
ACGCGACCTGCATGAACGGAACAGTATTGGTTCTGGTATTTATGCCGATAGGGATACCTAGCTATCTAAGAGGGCTAACTAATGTTAGCCCTCATTGGCGAATATAAACGTTCCTCTCCAGTTATGCTTGTAGCTCATTGACGATGCTGGATAATTTACAGAGCCCCCAATCTAAGAGAGGTCGGTGTACTTCCTACGCGTTATAAGATGTTAGAAATTTATCGCAAAATAAAAGGACCATCAAAGCCTCTACGCCGAGGATTTATCAGCGCTGTAAGCAGAGCTTTTCAGTTTTTTGTCGATTTGATTGGCATTGCTTGGGTCATTTTAAAATCCGCTCGTCTACTGCTGAATGTAGGTAAAAGGCGTTTATTTCAGAGGCTTTTCAAGCGCCAGTTATACTCAACGGGTGTTCGTGCAGTTTATATTAATGTGGTGGTTGGGACGCTGGTTGGCGTGCTTATGATCTCGAAGCTATATGACTATTTGCCCGGCGAAGCGCTAGCAAATCAATTTGGATCTTGGTTTGTGTTGATTGTGATCCGCGAGCTTGGACCTCTAATTTCAGGACTGATTTTGATCGCTCGATCTGGAACCGCGGTAACCTATGAGATAGGTTTTTTGCAGTCCCGCGGAGAATTTAATGTTTTGAGGGGGCTGGGCGTCAATCCAGCTTATGTATTTTTACTTCCCGTAGTTATCGCTTTTCCGGCCTCGCTGCTGATCATGTTCATTTATTTCGATATTGTTGTATTTGTGTCCAGCTATGTAATGATTTGGTTTTCAGACTCGTCGGTAGAGTTTACTGGGCTTTCTCTGGCTGTGCTTGAGCAGATACAGAGTAGGGAACTTCTTATAAACGCGTTGAAAGCTTTAGTAGGAGGGCTTGTAATTGGACTAGTGTCCATCCATTTTGCTCTTAGAGTCAGTAAAGATCATCTATCTATCTCTAATGCGATCTCAGCCTCAGTTACAGCGCAGCTTGCTCTCTTTTTGATGCTTAATCTATTGCTTTCCTATTTGGCGTACCGATAAAACTTATGTCCTTAAGTGTAAAAAATCTACGGCTCGAGTACCCAGACAAACTGTTGTTTGAAGATTTAAGCTTGGAGCTACCAAATCAGGTGATCTGCGGAATCGAAGCCAGCGTGCTGGGTGGCACGACTTCACTGCTGAAAGGGCTCGCAGGTTTGATTGATGGGGTAACTGGACTTATAGAGATAGATGGAAAAAACATTCATTCTCTTACTGGTCGACAACGAGCAGGATTAGTCTCAATTTCCTATGAAGAGGCAGGTCTGATCAGTTTTCTAAATATTTATCAGAATATTGTTTTGCCATTGGAATACCACCTACCTTTAGATGACGCAGCAAACTTTGCCCGCGTCAAAACGCTTTGCGAAATGTTTGAGTTAGAGACAGCCCTGCTTTTTTGCTTTCCGCATGATCTTAACGATGTCCAAGTTAGAGTAGTGAATCTTATTCGGGCGTTGATCGTCAGCCCGGCTCTATGTTTAATCGACGAACTCGATAGTGGGATGCATGAAGAAATGATAGAAACGGCATTTCGTGGTCTAAGAGAATTCAATAGCACTCATGACACCACGATGATAATTGCTACATCGCAAGACACTTTATTAGTTGAAATGGATTGCGCTTATAAGATCGAAGCACGCAAGTTAGTAGAGTTTCCCAATGAAGGCAGTTGAATTCGGGCCGATAGAAATCTCTGGGCGCGACCGAATTATCGGATTATTCGTTTTTGGCGCTTTGTTATTAGTACTTATTTTGTTTTTGTCACCCTGGTTACAACAAGTGGGAGAAAGGGATAACGTAGTTTTTGTTACACACTTGGATAATACATACGGTATCCAAAAAGACGCGAGAGTTAATTTCAGAGGCGTAACGATTGGGTCTGTTAGCGCCGTGCAACTTAACGCGCAAGGTAAAGTGACTGTAGAAATTTCTCTGTCGAATAAGTACAAGGATTTTTACACAGTGGGCTCGCAGCTACTCGTTGACAGCGAAATTGGTGTGACCTCAATTTTGAATGGTATTGGACTTACATTTGTCTCAGGAGTGGATTCCAGTGAAATGCTGGCCGACGGTGATGAACTGGATACAGTTTTGCCTCTAGGGCTCAATTCTATACTGGAGAGCTTTGATGTGGAGTTGGTCGCGACTCAACTGGGGAACATTATCACTTCAACGGAAGAAATAACCGCTGGTTTTTCGGCCAATCAGGCATCGCTATATCAGACGGTTTATAACTTACAGTCAATCACTGCTGAGCTTAACGAAGTTTCTGTAAGCCTTCCTCAGTTGCTTAAAACGATAGAGCAAAGTGCGCTTTCATTCGAAGCAACAGCGCAAGGTGCGCAGCGTATAATAGACAATTCAGAAGCGGATCTAGTTTTGACTCTTGAGAATACAGCCAGTTTAACTGCGCAAGCGACTGCGACGCTCAAGCAAGCGGAAGAATTGATTTTGGACGGCCGCCCAATAGCCCAGTCTCTTCCCGAACTTATTGAAAAAACTGAGTTAGCCTTGGGTAACATCGATGAGTTGGCGCAAACCCTGAACAGGTCGTGGCTCTTTAGTGGCAGAAAGAAAAAGAAAAAAAATGAACTGGACGGTCAAGACCAAACCGACTAGCGGCGAAAATCAGTGGTTCAAAAATAGTTACCAGTTTTAAAAAATGTGCTGGTTGAGAGGAGCGTAAATGAAGTATTTGTTATTGCTATTGTCAATTTTCGTTATGAACCTCGGTTATGCCGGTTCTTCTTCGATAGTCGAGGTAGCAGGCTATTCTTGCATGGGTTCAGATTTTTCGCGTAAAGAGACCGAGCGCATGGCTCTTCAAGACGCTAAACGTAGGGCTGTAGAGAGATCCAAAACGCACATAGAAAGTGTCACTGAAATGGAAGACTTCGTTTTAAAACGCGACTGGGTAGAGGCCTACGCAAGCGCAGAAGTAAAGGTATTGGCAATCTTAAGTTCTATTTGGGATGAACCAGGAAATGGCGATTGCTTTAACATAGTCCTCCAAGCCGAGGTCGTGCCCTCAGAACAAGTTGTAAAAAGTATTAAAGAATTAAATGAAGACGATCCGCGTTTACCGCTCAGTATAAAAGTTTGGTCGAGTGCGGACAAATTGAAAGCCGGGGAAATGTTGAAAATATATTTACAAGGCAATAAGTCTTTTTTTGGGAGGATTATTTATACAGACGCAGCGGGAGACCTTGTCCAGTTGCTACCTAATGCACACAGACCGGACGACTATTTTCAGGGAGGCGTGCGTTATGATGTGCCCAGCGCACTTGATCGCTTTGTACTTCGTGTTAAAGAGCCTTTTGGACGCGAGAGTGTAACCGTGTACGCTAGCACCTCTCGTTTAGGGAACATAGATACGCAGCAGCTTGGTGCGATTTTCAAGGTAAATACAGCACCTTCGAGCGTCGCCACACGGTCTCGTGCTCGTTTCACAGAAGAGCCTCAGAAAATAAAGAATCCAGGTGAATCCAGATTAAATGAATTTGCCGAAACTACGGTCACGGTTCTTACTGAGCCTTAGGTTTTTGAATTGACTTCCATATTTAAATTAATTAGGTCTCGGTGACGCCGTAGGCTTAACAACGGTGATTTTTTGGAGGTTACCTTTGTAGGTCCACAAAGCGATAGCGAGCCTGAGCTTTGAAAACCTTTTTGAGATAATTTCTCGTCTCTGTGGCGGGAAGATGTTCGAGTAAGTGCTTATAAACCTCTGCCGGTGTCATTGCGTTGATGATTGCGGAGGCACTAGCGACGTTTTTGTTGCCAACAAAAGCTCTCGCGACGCCGCCTGCACCAGCATTGTAGGCCGCAACCGTACAGTAAATTCGACTAGTTGGATTCTTGATCGGTTTTAAGTAGCTGTGGTCGAGCAATTTGATGTATGCCGCCCCCAACTCAATGTTTTGGTGGGCGTGAAAAAAATACTCGGGAGGCAAAATTTTTTTCGCTCCGTACAGATAATTGTAAGAATCGACGCCGCCTGATGAGGGCACTAGTTGCATAAGTCCAAACGCGGGTATTGGCGATTTTGCCCTCGGGTTGAAGTGGCTTTCAGTCTCCATAATCGCAAAGATTAAACTTGGTTGTAGATTGTGGCGATCGGCTTGTTCGAGAACAGCTGTTCTAAATTCCTTTGATCTATTGATCATGAAATCTGGTTCGAGTGGTATGGTAACGGAGATTTTTCGTTTGCCCCCTTTGGTTAGTTTGCTGCTTAGTTGAGTCGACCGACTACTCTCTGTAGTGTCTCGTTGAACGCCACTTTTTGTTGGACTAACTGCAGATTTCATTTTTGAGTCGTCAGTACGTTTTATCTGCGTTGCCCCGTCCGTTTGTTCTTTTACGATTGCATCGATTGCATCAACGGTTTTTTTTGAGATCAATAAATTATCACCAAGTATCGGTTCTCGAGCGAGATCGCCTCGTACACTTGATTCTGTTAGGTCAATGCCACTCTTAGCGAGCGAATTCATTGCATACTTTAGAGCGTCGTCTTTTACCGCAAGGTCTGTTGTGGTGTCGGTTTTGGCCTCGTATACGGCTTCTTTAATCGTTGCTGAGGTTGATTCGAATGATGCGTTAGGGTCAATTAAGTGTTCAACGATAAGAGACTCAGAGGCAAAATCAAAAATTCTTCGGGTCGATTTGTCGTCAGAGTAGTCAACCCATATATGTTTTTCCGGCAACCTGATTTCACCTTGTCCCCAGACGCTCTCAACTTCTTTGCTAAGTTGTTGAAACCCGCTATTGATAGCCGCATTAATCATTTCGTATTCGCTAGATAGATCTGAATCAATCGCTTGAAAGCTGCTTTGCAATTGAGCGTCAAATGCATCGAACGGATCTAACTCAGTCGCACCAAAGCTTTGAGTTGCAATTAACAGCGGGATTAATCTGATTGAGAGAGAAATCATAAGTCGTCATCAGAAATGACAAAAATCACTTTGCCTTCTGCCAAAAAATCCCCAGCATTGAGATTTTCGGTGAAGAGTCTCGCAGCCGCAACATTATCTAGTATAATTTCATTAGCGCCATTAACTTCAAGCTCCGTAATGATTAAAGGATTGCTACCTATGACTTTTGTTGAGTCAATCGCCTGCTCGACCGAAGCTGCCCAGTGAAGCCAGTCTTTTCCACCTGCAACATATCCCGGTCCATATAGCTCTTTACCCTTGCTGGTTTTTATCCTGATATCCAACTGTGGAGCCATAGTAGTTTTTCTAGTATCTATAACGACACCTGTGTTTGGCAATTTTTCATTATCGTTGTTGTCAACTTTATCTGTCGCGGTATCGATGTCTTGAGCTGAATATAAGTCTGCTTTAGGGGTAACGGTTAAAAACGGCTTTGCTACGTTCGCTAGGTTGATTTGGTTCCGACATTGAGCACTATCAGAGGTTAGACAAATCGCCATTTCGACTCTGGCTTCCCAATAGTTACCGTCTTTAACGGCATTCGATGAAACTTCAAACGCTCCTCTGAGCATGCCTTTGATTCTTGTCGCAACAAGATCATTCTCCACCATCGCATCCTTAACGGTAGATAGACCTGTGATTTGAACACCCTCTATTTCCGCTAACAATTTCCGTTGAGCATCGATTCTTGCAGCGCGTAGGGACATTAATTTTGCCTGGACATCACTTTTAGTCGCGGTAGAACCAACCCCCATGCCCGTAACTTTAAGAGATTGAATATCTCCCAAGGACAGTAAAGGATTCATAATTATGATTGCTGCGAAAAATACTCGTATAGACATTCCCATATTAAACTTGTCCTGTTTTAAATTGTGTTTAGATCGTTAGTTTTCACTAATTGTTTTAAACGTAGCAAAGCCAGTAATGTTTCAGCGCCAGAAACGTTCGCTTTGGGTGTTATTTTGCCGTTGATTTCTCCTTGGATGACGCCTCTTGTTATGGCGTTCAGGAAAGCGTTGAAGGCAGTATGGTCAGCTGAAAGGTCCGAGTAGGGGCTTGGAACACCTATGTACAAAGTTTTATTAATGCCGGTAGTGAGATCCAGTATATCCTCAGCGAGTAGCGCTAAATCTTGGCGGCTAAAATTTTCCTCGGGTCTGAAAGCGCCGTTTTGAATTCTAAAACTTCTAATGCCAAGGGTATGAATTAAGTGTATTTCTCTCTCAAAAGTTGAGTCTGCGTAGTCCCTTAAGCCTTGGTCTGAGCTGACACCTTGGTTATTCATCGGGGAAGGATCAATGAACTGGTCTATCTGCAATTCGTTTATCAATAGCCCAGCGACTAGTTCTCGTGAGACTGATGCTTCGAAGGCAACGTTGTTTCGAGTTTTTAAAATAGCCTCTTCGATTGTAAGTAATCGTGATAATAGAGTCAGCGCCTTGCTGCTCTGAGAGTTGGCAATGAGAGCCGCAGTCACTGCAATCTTTGCTTGGTCTATATTTTTGAATTTGAGGTAGGCGTGGGACATAGCGATGTGGAGTTCTACATCATCTTTGGCGCCTTTTACTCTCATAGCGCGTTTATATTCCGCTTCGGCCTTGTCCAATTTCCTAAGTGCAGCGTTCGCCTCGATACCCAAGGTGCGCAATGTCACGATATCTCTATTTCGCTTTGCGTAACGCAACGCTTTTTTCTGATAGGTAACTGCAATGTCATATCGAGAGCTGTTCGATTCGTTTTGTATCAACGAAATGTAAGCAGCAATATCCCAGCGGTCGTTCTTAATGCGTTGGGTGAAAATATCTGATTCGATTGTAGCTTGGCTGGTGGGCGTTATCAAAAGCGCGAAAGGGAGGTAAAGCAAGATTAAGCTATGTTTTAGTATTCGCATCATCGGAGTCCTACAGCGTTTCGTTGTTTATATGTTCTCCCGTGAAGGATAGAACTAGAAGCTCTTATGTTAACCCGAGAGCCACTCGAGGCAAGCACTTATAAAGTGCAATATTTCTTACGCCAGCGCATCACGTTGTTTGATGTTAGGGTTGGGAAAGTTTGTAAAACTGAAAGGTAGAAGGGCGTCCTCAATTCTGACGAAGTTCTCCGTATTGGTCTTTATCGCATGATAGCCCCGTTCTTTCTAACAGCATTAGACTGGCTAAAAGAGAACACAATCCCGAATAAAGCCGCTAAACGTAAGTTTAACGAAAAGCGGATATTTGTAGATCTAATTTATGTAGCTACTGTCGAGGAGTCAGTAGATTAGAGGCTCTTTGGCTGAGTGGTGATCGGCAGATCATTCTCTGTTTAAGCAAAAACAGGGTCGCACACAGATGTTTTAACGGTTGGAATATGTATTCGGACGACTATAGACATCTTTTTCTGAGATTAGCGCGTTTTAGAACGTATATCGCTCGACGCCGACTCGTTCAAATCGGGTGTTGGTGGTTAAATCAATCCCTGTTACACGGTAGGTCATAAACGTTGCTTCCTCGGCATGGTGAAATACAACATCCTTAAACCTAACGTCTTTCTGGGTTCCGTTGCGCTCTTTGAAAAAAGCAGCTACTTCATCTCTGGTGCTCATGATGCGAGTCACGTCGTCAACAAGAATCGAGTAGGTGAAATTTTTAGTTACGACCGCGTATAGGGCATCGAGATCTTGTTAAAAAAACGCACGCCCAAACTGCTTAAAAACAAGTCGCGCTCTGCTTCGCTAGGGTTCATACGTATCTCTTTTCATTATCTTTGGGATAGGTTATCTAGGCATGGCAGCAAAAGAGAAGGTGCTGCCTACCTTACTTTATGCGCGGGTCATAAAAACCTAGCGCGCGATACATATCGAACCCGGCGATGCTTCTTTGTTCGGGGGTGAGTGTCTCTAAGATATGTTTTGGTACATTTAGGTACTGGTTTTCCTCCTGTCGAACCCAGCCCAGCGAATAGGTAAGAATCACACCATAACGCCAATCTAATGAAGTATTGGCGCCTCCACCGTGTAGCGTGCCGCCGAGCCAGAAAAACATTGAGCCTGCTGGCATTTCTGCACTCGTGATTTCGTCCGGTTCAGCAATTCGATCATCCGGCCATTTGTGGCTGCCTGGCACAACGAGTGTTGCGCCGTTGTTTGCGCGAAAGTCAGAGATTGCCCACATGGTGGCGAGAATAATGTTTGGTCGCGGTTTGGCGAAGTAGGTAAAAGAGTCCTCTTCTCGGTGAAGCACCTGTGCTCGTGCGCCGGGGCCAATGTTAAGAGCGGCGCTTACGTGGAGCTGATAGCCGAATTCACTATTGGGTAGTAAAAAGTGATCACACATTGATATCGCTTCTTTGTGCATCATTAGCTCTCTTACTGTCTCGGAACGAGAAACAAGGCCGCTGACTCTCTGCGTATGGCCTGGATAAAACTCGTCAGGATCGTCCTCCACTCTAATCGAGGTGTTGTCCATGTGTGTTTGCAGCTCTGCGACAATGTTATCTCGGTGAGCTTTGCTCGCTACATCTCGGATAACCATGCAACCTGCCTCTTCTAGAGCTGCGGATTTTGCTTGTAGGGAGTCGCTGCTAGATAAGTTAGGTATTGTGGTGTCAAACATGCTGACCTCTCTGCTGTTATATCAGTTGTACTGTAACTAACTAGTCTTACCCGACGGCAAAATACCTCTTAGCTATTTCCCAAGGCTGACTGGGATTTAGTTCAAAGTATTCAATGTGGCTTTTTGTTGGCTTAGGGCGTTGTGTGCTCCACGCTATGTTAGTCCAGTTCTGTTGCCACAACGTCTTTTGTAACCTAGTCATCGCGCCCATTGAGTCTCACCGAATGCTGCGTGTTCTTTCGCAGCACTTGTATCTCGTTTTATGCTTCGACGACTCAGGAATGACACTTCGATGGTAAATCCAATGTTGGATTGCGATCAAAAAATCCTACAGGAATCAGCTGAAAGCCCGTGTACTCTACGGGCATAACTGGCCAATCCTCGGGTCGTGGCACATGGGTTAGAGCTACGGTATGCCACATGACTAAGTCCCCCTGGGAAATGTCTCGGTTATGCTTGGTGTATTCTGGCAGTCCGCCGCCGCCATGCATGACGGTATGCTCACCCGCTGCGCTAAACTCGTTTTCGGCGTAGGGTGTTGCCCACAAATGGTGCTTGCCAAAAGCGCCGCGTTTACCCACAGCTGAGTTTTTAGATGCCAATAAGGACGGTGAAGCCGCTGGCAACAACTTGTAAGAAACGGGTTTGCCAAGACCGTTTAGTGATTCAGGGTTAACAACTTTCCAATGCCGGCTGTGCTCTGGCGCGATATTGCGCATGGCGGAATGTTCATCTGTTAGATGCCGGGACACCGACTGAAACTGGGTGCCTTCAGGGTTGTTGGCGCTGACTGGCAGCACTTCGATCTGACTTTCGAACAGCGCATTTGGTCCACCGTCTAAATCCCAGTCGAGTCTAAAGCAGAATACGTGTTGGTGTACCGGGGACGCCAGACCCTCAGCAATTAGTGGTGATTGCGCCGGATTATGGGTTGCCTTTGTAACTGCGCTGACACCAACAATGCCGGTAAGTTTAATTTCCATTTGCACGGTGCCGTCCAAATAGAGATACCAATAGAAACCATAGTCGTAGTTGCCAATGGTGAAGATGGAACTGATCACCAGTCGTCTAGAGCGCCGGACTTCGCTGGTTTGGGACTCGCTGTCGTAGTGTTTCCACTGAATTCCGTAATCTTCCTCGTGCATACAGATGGCGTTTTCGACGGATTTAACTTTACCCTCCCAAGTCACCTGATGAATATCGAAATAGAAGATTTCGCCCAAGCAGTCACAGCCGAGCTTCAATGAGTTTACCAACATGCCCATATTGTATTCCGAGGCATCAAGCACATGTTTCCAAGAGTGCATATTGTCGCTGTCGCCATAGGGTACGATCATTTCTGACAATCCAGCGCGATAGAGTAGGGGGCGACCCTTCAGTGCCAGCTGATGAAGTACAAGCCCGTGCACAGGGTGCATGGAAACGGAAAATTCGTAGCCTTGCCATTTCACCTGATAGCCATTTACTTCAAAGCTTGGGCCGTCGGGTTGTACAATATCAAGTGGTTTTAGGTCGCTGCGCGTGGACTCTTGATGCGCTGCATCAAACCGCCCAGAGTTAGGTGGCATAGGGATTACGCCGCTGTCCTGGATCGTAACGACCTTTTGTTCGGTGAGGTCCACATGGGCTATCAAGCCGTGAATAGGTCGGGCATAGGCGTTGTCTGTAACATCTTCGCTGACAAATGCGATACAGCGCACAGATCTATGCCCTTCAGGAATTTCTGCTGCGGGATAGCCGCCTCCAGGCCAAGGGTCGATTTGAATACGCTTTAGATCTTCTTCGCTATCGCAGGCAATGCCGCGCGCCTTGACTGCGGCAAGCCATTGTTCGTTGGTTTTGGTGAGCTGGATAGCGGTGCCAAGGTCGAGATAGCCATAGGGGGCTTGGGCTTCATTTGGCAGGCGTAGTATCCGGTCAACTTTTTTCTGGCTTACGTTAATGTACGCCTCGAAACCGCCATCTGCGGCGCTGTCAGTCCCCAGAAACTTAACTACCCGGTCGATGGTGCCACCAGACTTGACATCTGCCTTTGCGGGCTCGCTCAAACCGGATGAACAAAAAACCGCGTGCTCATCACCGTGTTGATCGCGAAAAATATTGACTGCTGCTTCGATCTCCGCTGCCGTCAACGGTGCAAATAGATTGCTCATGGTGAGGCTCTCCATCAAATAAATAGTGTGCAACTCTCCGGTTGCTTGACCGTCTAAGCTATCGCGTTCCAGTGCGCTTTTACAAGGAATTTACGGCGTCATCCAGCGCCTCTAAAAGAGCGGCTTTTATACTTTTTCAGAGTTCACGCTTGGACCACCTTAGAGGGTGGGGGTACAGTTGGTTTAACTAGTTATGCTTGAGCAGGTCTAGTGTTGGTTTAGTGCTAGAACGGATCTAGTGCTAGAACCGGTAGACTAAAGAATAAGTTGAAGTTTATGCGCCGAACTCTTAGTCAAAACTCTTAGGCAAATTTGTTGCAGGCGATGGGTTTTTCGCCACGTATGGTGGCGCGATAACCAAGGCGTTGTTCAGGGAAATAATCGAATGCTGCGAAGTGCTGGACGCAGCGGTTGTCCCAAAAAACTACAGTACCTGGTTGCCAGCTTATCCTGCACTGAATATTTGCCGAGTATGCGACATGGTCGTAGAGCATTTGCAGCAAGCTATGACTTTCACGACTGTTAAGCTCTTTAATATGGCTTACGAAGCCGACGTTTACGTACAGTGCTTTGCGGCCAGTGTCCGGGTGAATTCGAACAACCGGATGGACGGCGGAGGGTAATTCTTCAAGCTTTTTTGCGCCGCTAATATAGAGATAATGCCCACGAGGTTCGTGTTTTGCGGTTAAAGACTCAACAAATGACTGCATTGCCGGTGATAACGATTCATAGGCAGCGTACATATTGGCAAAGAGTGTGTCGCCACCGGCGCTGGGGACCACTTCCATTCGCAGCATAGAGAGTCCAGGCGGCTCACTCTCGCTTGAGACATCAGAGTGCCAACCCTCACCAGCTGCACGTTTGGTGTTCTGACCGGCCTTTATCTGGATCAGTTCGGGCGGTATTTCGGCAGGGTTTGTCGGTTTTGTGAGTGGTTCACCGAGGCGGTGCGCAAAAGCCGCCTGCTGATCTAAGGTCATAACTTGCGCTCGTGCCACGATAATGCCGCGCTCAGCCCCGAGTTGCTTGAGATCGTTGACCTCGGTATCGGTCAAGTCGTTGAGTTGTATCTCGGACGCCAGCTCAGCGCCCAGCCCTGGAGTAATATTGCTGTGAGTTAACATTATTTTCCTACTAGTTTTTCTGGATCTGCACCTGGTTGGGCGTTGCTACTGGACGTTCTTTTTCCTGTTCCTCAACCAATGGAGCGTTACCCACAAGTAGCAGCAAGCAGGCTCTGTCTAAATTATCAAAAACCATCTTTAAAGTATCTAGAAAGTATTTTTAGATACTATTGGATGCATGCCCAATCAACGACTTTTTCTTATGTCGGCTTGGTGCATTTTCTTAAACTCTGTAAGACCTATGCTTGGCAGTCAGCCCTAACAAGACGATTGTGGGTGTGTCGCAGGCGTGTTTAAACTCTCGAGCACTCATCTGCCTGCTCGAGTGCGACGACATGTTTACTTAGGCCTGCAATGCGCTCGTTTCAGTGCCCTGAAAGACTACTCTCTAGAAGTAGAGTCCGGTGCTTGTTCGTGGTGGATAGGCCGACAGGGTAGGCATTAATTAATCGCACAGTTGTTAGAGTAGACGAGCATCAAGAAATTCATCGATAGTTAGGTCGCCGTGTTCAATTCATTCGACCAAATGTCGCTCTAGTCCGTATCCCGCGGCAGGCGTAGAAGTAAGTTCATCACTTCTTCCTTGAGTTTGCAAATAATGCTTCGGACATTTCGGGGGCATCACATTCTTTTACTGCTCTAGTAGGTGCTTCGATGTGCATAGTATTGCTGCAGAGACGAGTCGCCTCGTAGTGGTTGCAGCTCTTACAAGCCTCTGGGCCAATCTTTTTTACAAAAAAAGCCGAGTTCATCGATAGCAGCTTTCTTTTTACAACCTACAGGAAAGGCCGAACGTGTATCGTGTAAACCTCATGTCTTTTAAGTGGCTCCTATCGCCAGATTACTATTTTTCTCCAGCAAGTATCTCTGCCGCGTCAAAAAAGTGCGGCAGTTCCTTAAGAATAGAAAAAAGGGAATAAAGCAACACTCCATGGTGCGCTCCTAACTTTAACTCTTCTAACCCATCCCAAACTTCAAAACCTGCCGTAAAAAACAGCGTTAGTGCCACTAACAGTTTCACCCATCGGTTTTCTACAGCTGAGGTCAGGGCTTTCTTAATCATTGTCATGGGTTAGGTCCTTAATCTTCGAAGGTAAATGCGCAGACAAATTTTAGTTCATTGCAACGCTCCATTCTTCGGTATAGTCTGGTGTAGAAGTGGCGCGTACGCAAATGATAATCAGATTATGAAGGAGCGGTGGTTTATTTTGATTAGGTTTCGTATGCGGGTTCTTTTTTTATCGGTGATAGTGGGTGTCTGTGCTTTTTCGAATCCAAATGTCTCGGCGCAATTGGTTGGACACGAAAGGTGGTCTGGTAAAGACTACTTTGTTGTCGAATTAGTGCATGGTCGTAACATTGAGGCCGGATCTGTTTTAAAGCTCGCTGATTATGAAAGTGGTGAAATTTTCGATGTCGACGTGTTGGCCGTTAGCAACATTGGCATTGATCTAGAGCTAGAGCTTTATCGAGTGGACCACAACTTACACTTTTTTTTAGAGGTGCCTATAGATGGTATCGATGTAATACAACGTTAGGAAAATTTTTATGAAATATTTATTAGCTGTAGTCTTGATGTGCGTTTCTTTCTTTGCCATGGCTGAAGATGAGCCAGCATTGAAAATCGAAGGTGGTATGGAATTGGGGGTTGTCGCTGACGGAGATATCAACGCTTCTATTGGTAAGGACTCTATCGCATCGCAATCTATCGGTGCAGTCGAGTCCGGCGATCTTGAAGGCGAGTTCGCCGTAGACGTTGAAGCAGGTGCTGATATCAACGCCGCCATCGGAGACGGTGCTTGTGCGGACCAACAGATAGGCACTATTGGTAAGAAATCTTCTTGCTAAGATGCCATGAGCGCCGTTTATAGGCGCTCTTTTTCCGCAATCAAATCCACACAGGGTGAATAGCTTGTTCAAACCTTCCTTGTATCTATATTTTGCTCTCTTTTTTGTGTCTTCTGCAGGTTTACCCCTGATGCAAGCGCACGCTAACTTAGACGATTCAGCCAACCTACGAATTCTTTCCGCTCAGTCTAAGGCATTGACAATAAACGCCGATTATTTTGCTGAAATTCTTCGCAGTGTCGGAGCGCCAACAACTAAAGCAGATTTGGCTGAGGAACTGCAAGGCAAGACAGACTGTGGTTCGGTTGCCATCGGCAATCAGTATACTGAAACCTCTTTTTCGAACGAGGTAACAATTATTATAGTTGGTGACATCACTAATGTGGGCAACGTATGCACGCAGTAATTTGTCTGCATTGAACAAATTGAACATGAAAGGTTCATCCGCTTTAAAACACTCATTTTAATTTTAAATAGGCTTCAACTATGACTTCAATCCATCTGAAGTGGCGTCGCGTGCCAGCCACTTTAGCCGCTATGACTACTTTGGTCCTTAGTGGTTGTTCCACTGTAAAAGTCCCAACTGTAGAAGATGCGCCCGAAGCCTATGGCTTGGGGTACGCAGTGACTACTTCGACACCTTTTTCCCGAGCACTGATGTGTATGGATCAGATGATGGTTGATCGCAAAGTAGATCCCATTTATGTCACCGCTACACCAATTCCGGATTATACGGAAAATCGCGGCGCGGCTGGCTACGGCGCTCGTGAGATGCTTCTTTCTGCAATTTCTAGAATGACAGAGCAGTCTGCTGCAGTGCGTTATGTGGCATTTGATCGGTCTACCCCTGACATTGTTGCCCTACATTCTGGACATCCAAGCAAGGCTGAATTGCGTGTTCCGGACTTTTTCGTCCGCGGTGCGGTAACGCAGATCAACACTAGCCCGTTTTCGAAGCAATCGGGCTGGTCGGCGACCGTCGCGGCATCTGGCGAAACGTTTCAAGGGGGTAGCACCGGCATTAGCGGTTCCATGTCTCTTGCAACGGTATCCTTAGATTTGTCTATTGGTCTCATTAAAAATTATCAAATGCTGCCTGGCGTTTCTTCTTCGAACAGCTTTTCGGTCGTAAAAACGGGTGACTCTACAGAGTTGTCCTTGAGTTTTGAGAAAGTGGGTGCGGTTTTGCGGTCATCCGAAAACGAATCCAAGGCGTTGAGTGATGGGTTACGTGCACTCATAGAACTGGGTGCGATAGAGCTGACGGGTAAGTTGTATGAACTACCTTATTGGGAGTGCCTGGCTGCATCTGTAGATGCCGATGGGAAGCGCGCTGCAGCTGCAGATGAGTACGATGGTCTCTCAGACAGTCAGCGGGATCAGTTTATTCGCGGCTATTTAGTCGACAAAGGCTATTTTAATGTTGGAGGCAGTGCCGTTGAGTATATTAGCGGTCTAATGCAGCTGCGTTTTGAGCTAGACATGGTTGGTGTCCCGCGCTTAGACAAGGACCTATACGTCGAGCTGCAGTCACGCTAGATCTTGATTGAGAGTTCAAGTGACCACTAGGCACAGATACAATCATGCTTTTCGATTGAATCGCAAAGCGAGGTGGCGTCTGGCTTTATCGGTAGTGCGCAGTTGTTGGGTTTCAACCCTAAGCCTCTCAACGCTCATAGCCGGTTGTGCTTTATTACCCTCGTCAATTGCGTTTGCTGCGCAAGCTAATGGTCAGTTAAGCGAGGCCAAGCGTAACGCTGCCGCCGTTGCACAGGCAGCGGATGTATACAAGGCTCCTGTTGGTAAGAAGCCTGCTGTTGTTGAACTAAAGCTCCCCAAAGGCTTAGCGCAGGCCATGCCAAAAGGCAAGCCAGACTATGGAGTGAAGCTCGAGGTAATACGGGCTTTGACTTTAAAGGCGCAGGTTGGCGTCAAGATATCCACCAGTGCAGAGAATAAATTAGCTAAACCGTCGAGTACGCATCAATTCTCCGGCGCTACAAGCTCGTCCATAGATACCAATACAAGTGCGCCCTCTGTCGATAAAGGCGACACCAATAAAGTCACCGCTACTGCCGAGTCTATTAGCATCAAAAATCCAGGCAAACAGGTGTTAGATGCGGTCAGTTATACCTCACAAAATGAATCTGCAGAGGATTCCAAAATATTTGCTCCGAGGCGGGTGGGCACCGATAACCAATCCGCAAGTACAACTTTGGATGGGGTCAGGCGTAGTGTCGGGGCAAATGCTACTACAGCCGTAGATGTTGAAAAAATCAATCAAAAAGTACGTTCTGCGTTGTCCGCTGTTACCCAAAGCGACCCTATAAAAGGCATGCCTCGACCGTTAGTTGATACTGACAATATCGGTCAGCAGGTCCAAAAGTCACTCGTCGGTATTAATTTAGGTCAAGCTGCGTCAGGTGTTGAACGAGAGGGTGTTCGAGAAACAATCGCTGTTGATAAACCCAGTGTTGATGAGGACGCGATCAAAGAAAAAGCCTCGGTAGATCAGTCCAGAGTTGATGAGGACGCGATCAAAGAAAAAGCCTCGGTAGACCAGTCCAGTGTTGATGAGGACGCGATCAAAGAAAAAGCCTCGGTAGACCAGTCCAGTGTTGATGAGGACGCGATCAAAGAAAAAGCCTCGGTAGATCAGTCCAGTGTTGATGAGGACGCGATCAAAGAAAAAGCCTCGGTAGATCAGTCCAGAGTTGATGAGGAC
>Ga0209534_10002981_pt1 | contig 16407 bp, 26 predicted proteins | sample COG_07_FD_184751 | JGI IMG/M metagenome (GOLD analysis project Ga0209534, IMG submission 184751) | Pelagic Microbial community sample from North Sea - COGITO 998_met_07 (SPAdes) (version 2) | ecosystem: Environmental > Aquatic > Marine > Neritic zone/Coastal water | place: Helgoland, sampling...
CGAATCACAAGATTTTGTAATTAAACGTATCCAACAATTTAGACCACCCTCAGGTAAAACTTCAGTTAATCAAGCAACAAAATCACTAAATGAATTTTTAGATAATTGTTTTACTTCTGAAGGTTATAATGAAAAAAATATGCCTGCTCTAACTAATAATAATTGTAAATGGTGTCCCTACTTTAAGACTCATTTATGTAATGCGACTTTTGAAAAATGAAAAAAGCAGTAATTATACTTTCTCATTGTAATACAGAAGATAAACTACAAGTATTAAAAAACAATATTTCTAAATTAAAATCAAACCCTAATTTAGATATTATTCTTACTTCTCATATTTCTTTACCCCAAGAAGTAGTAGATTCTGTAGAATATTTTGTTTATGACAAAAGTAATCCTATTTTAAGTTGGCCTCAAAGAGGAATGTTTTTTTGGCAAAGATTTAATGTTAAAAATCATGATGCCTATTTAAATTATATTCAACCTGATTATGGGTGGTGTGTATTTAATCAAATTCAATTAGGAGGTTCTATAGCTTTAAATTATAATATTTCATATATTATGCATTATGATTTAGTTATAGATCCAAATGTACAAAAAGTATTAAGTAACAATACCCCTGAAGCAAATTTTTTCCAATCAAAAAATTATGAGAATAAAATCCAAAACCCTAGTTTACTTTTATTTAAAATAAATAAACATCAACTTCAATATCTTCTTAGTAATATTTCTATAGATAGTTACTGTAGTGCAGATACAACAGCTGAACAATATTTAAGCACTTTAATTAAAAATTTAGAATATACAATCCCTGATTATTTTATTTTTGATGAAATAAATTTCTTTGATGAAAAAGGTTTTGAAGTAAATAATTCTCCTTACTCCCATTTTAATTGTTTTGTGACAGATTTTGATTTTACTCAATGGTATGGACATGATAAAGGTGATTTATATTTAGAGTCTACGTATTTTTATAATATTACAGAACCTATTACAATAAAATACAAAGACATTACCCAAACCCTCTACCCAGGAGAAAACTATAATATAAAATCCTCAGAATGTTACTATGATAATAATGGAAATTGGGAATTACTTTTTAACCCTGATATAAATAAAAAACAATACATTAGTTTACATGAAAAATAAAAATTTAGTTATAATTATAAGTCACTGTCCTACTAAAGAAAAACAAAAAGTTTTAATAAACCAATTAAATATATTAAAGTCTCAAAATGTTGACATCTTATTATTTTCTCATATAACATTACCCCAAAATATAATCTCTCTTACAGATTATTTTTTGTATGATAAATCAAATCCTCTATTACATTGGCCTGAAAAAGGTCAAATAGTATGGAATAAAATAATTAATGAAAATATTTCTTGTAAACTAACACTATCAAAACCAAACCAGGGTTGGACCGTATTTAACCAAATAATAAAAGCATCTAATTTTGCTTTACCTTTAGATTATGAATATTATTCATTTATAAATTATGATTTAAGAATGGATTTAGAATTAGTTAAAAGTTTAATACAACCCCATGGTAATATTTTAACTTCTTCTTTTATTGATGGTATTACAAAAAAAGAAAGAATGCCGGGATTACTTTTTAATATTTTAAATAAAAAAAGTTTAACTCAAATTTTACCTTTAATAGAAAGAAAAATTTACTCACATGGATTGCACATAAGCCACCCAGATAGTACTAAAAAAACTTTTGAACAATTTGATGATGCTGAACAATATTGGAACCACCTCCTAAACAATTTTTACTATAAAGTCCATCCCTCCCCAACCTATGGGTTAATAATTAGTAGTAACGATCAACGATCTGTAGATCTTTTAAATGAAAGATACCCATTTAAATTATTTACTTCATATAATAAAAACCTACAATCACTTAATGAAGAAAATTTAGAACCTAAATTACTTATTTATGATAACTTCCAAAATGAAAGTATTAAAGTTCTTATAGATGATGTAGAAATATCAACTACAGATGTATTTAAATTTATCCCTATACCCCAATTTAATAAAGTAAGTTTGTTATATAAAGATGAATATATAGATTTAAATCCCATATTAAATAATTTTGATCTGAAACTTATAAAAATACTGTAAATGAAAAATAAAAAAATATTTATTACTGGAGGTGCTGGTTATTTAGGTAAAAACCTTGTAAAACGTTATTATAATGATAATGAAATTACAGTCTATTCCCGAGATGAGGCTAAACATTACTACTTAAAAAAAGAATTTCCAAATATTAATTGTATAGTTGGTGATATACGTAATTATGATCTATTACTAAGAGCATCTAAGGGGCATGATATTGGTATCTTTGCAGCCTCTTTAAAACAAATTGGAGCAGTTGACCAGAATGTAGAAGAATCAGTCCGTATTATTATTGATGGTGCTTTAAATTCTCGTAGAGTAGCTGAAGAAAATAATATGGAGGCTGCTTGTTTTATTTCAACAGATAAATCGCGTGCTGCTACTACATTGTATGGGGCTATGAAATTTGTAGCTAACGAATCATTTATCGTGAATTCCCACGTAACTCCAACACGCTTATCATCAGCTATATATGGTAATGTATTAAATTCAACAGGCTCAGTTATCCCTTTAATTTGGGATGCTATTTCAAAAGGGTATGATTTAACTTTATATTCTGAAGAAATGACTCGATTTATGGTTGATATTGAAGAAGCAATGGATTTAATAGAATATGGTTTAAAAGTAGATGGTTATAACGTAATTCCTAATCTAAAAGCATTTAAAGTAAAAGATTTATTTGAAATTTATTCCGAAAAATTTGGTTTAAAATATAACATCGGAGAACCTCGAATCTCAGAAAAATTACATGAAATGATGGTTTCTTTTGAAGAATCTCCTAGAACTTCATATGTTATAGAAGATGATACTTACTACATGCATTATAAAGATATATCACCTAATCCTATTAACTTTGAATTTACTAGTGATCAAGTATGTGTATCTAAAGAAGAATTAATTGATATTTTAGAATCTTATAACTATTTTAAATTATGAAAATAGCTATAACAGGAGCTTATGGATTTTTGGGAACACATCTTACTGAATATTATGAAAATAAGGGAGATGTAGTTATTAAAATAGGTAGAAATGATAATAAATCTTCTAATATATTAGGTTGTGACTTATTAATTCATGCTGCTGGAATAAATAGAGCTGCAACTCCCGAAGATGTATTTAATGGGAATATTAATATTGCTAAGGAATTAATTTTAGGATTAGAATCTTTAAATATCCAAATCCCTATCAAATATATTTCTTCAATTTCAGAAACTGATAACTCAGCATATGGTAATTCTAAAAGAAAAGTAAAAAGCCTACTTCAAAAATATTCATATTTAAATAAAACTTTATTTGAAAGTTATAATTTACCTAATTTATTTGGCACAAAAGGTAAACCTAATTATAATTCTTTTGTAAATACTTTTGCCTATAATATAGTAAATAATATAGAATGTAAATATAATACAAATCCTATTTCATTATGCCATGTAACAGATGCTATAAAAGTGATAGATAATCAAACAAAAGAATATAAATTATATCATACTACTGTAGAAGAAGTATATCTTAAGTTAAATAATATAGGTAGTAGTGAACTTGATAAAAAATTAAATGAAATTTTAAATTATTATAAATTATGAAAATATTAATATTAGGACATAAAGGTATGCTGGGGCATATGGTAACTAAATACCTTATAGACCAAAAAATCGAAATAACAACTACTGAACATAGATACCCTTCAATAACATTCCAGGAAAAAATAACATCTTTTAAAGGAGATTATATAATTAATTGTATAGGTTCTATACCTCAACGGACAAAAGATTTTACTTTAAATTATGAATTACCTTTGTGGTTAGAAAAAAATACCTCTATTAAAATAATCCATCCTGGAACTGATTGTGAAATGGATGATGATGAGTATGGTATTTCTAAGAAAAAAGCCCGTGATTTTATTGTAAATAAAGGTACCCATACTAAAATTATTAGGGGTTCTATAATAGGCCCTGAAATTTCTTCTAGTTTTGGTTTAATGGATTGGTTTTTATCACAAGAAAATGAAGTAGGAGGTTATACTAAAGCTTTATGGAATGGTAGCACAACTTTAGAATGGGCTAAACAATGTTTAGGATTAATAAATAATTGGGATGATTATAAAACAGAAAGTATCCTACAGGGTACTTGTGTTTCCAAATTTGAATTGTTGTCCTATATTAAAGAAATTTTTAATAAAGATATACAAATAAATCCTAATGATAAAGTAGTAATAGATAAATGTTTAAAGGGTAATATTAAGACTCAAAATATTAAAGATCAATTAAAAGAATTAAAAGAATATTATTTTTAATAAATATTAATATACGTATATAAAAATATAATAAATAACGTTATGGCTACTACAGACAAAACACTTACAAGTGTTAAAATTAAAAGCGATTTATTCAATGAATTTAAAATTGAATGTGTAAAGCGTAAATTCTCATTCCAGAAACTTGCCGATCGCGCTATCCATTTGTATCTTACAGATGAAGATTTTAGAAAACAAATTAATAATCACAACAACTTAGAACTTTAAGTAAATGAAAGAAGGTTATATTCCAAAAGAGCAACGAAAAAACATTTTGTTGCTTACTGATGATATCCGCTTACAATCAGGTGTAGCAAATGTAGGTAAAGAAATAGTTATTCATACTTCCCACAAGTATAATTGGTATAATGTAGGAGGAGCTTTAAATCATCCTGAATTAGGTAAAATATTTGACATTAGTAATGATATTAATGGGATTGTAGGGATTGAAGATTCCTCTGTAAAAGTTCAGCCTTATAATGGTTATGGAGATCCTGAGTTAGTTAGAAAACTAATTAAAGAAGAAAAAATTGATGCTATTTTCTTAATTACTGATCCTCGTTATTTTGAATGGTTATTCCAGATAGAAAACGAATTACGTAAAGAGGTTCCAATTATTTATCTTAATATTTGGGATGATTACCCTGCTCCAATGTATAATAAAGCATATTATGAGTCTTGTGATTTATTAATGGGTATTTCAAAACAAACGGTTAATATTAATAAGTTAGTTTTAGGTGAAAAAGCAAATAATAAAATTATAGATTATGTTCCCCATGGGATGAATCCTAAAATTTTCTATCCTATAAGTGAAGACTCAGATAAGTATTCTGAAATCCAAAAGTTAAGAAAAGACATAGCTAGAGAAGGTGAAGCAAAATTTGTATTATTTTTTAATTCTAGAAATATTAGACGCAAATCCATCCCAGATACTTTATTAGCTTGGAAATATTTTATTGATCAACTTTCAGAAGAAGAAGCAAAATCATGTTATTTTATTTTACATACTGATGCTGTTAGTGATGCAGGTACAGATTTACCAGCAGTAAAAGATTACTTATTTGGTAAAGATTATAACAATGTTATGTTATCTACTAATAAAGTAACAGCTGAACAACTAAATAATTTTTATAACTTAGCAGATGCCCAAATCTTATTATCATCAGCAGAAGGTTGGGGATTAGCGTTAACAGAAGCATTATTAACAGGTACTCCCATTATTGCTAATGTTACAGGTGGTATGCAAGACCAAATGCGTTTTGAAGATGAAAATGGTGATTGGATTAATTTTGATGCTAATATTCCTTCAAACCACACTGGAGCTTATAAAAAACATGGTAAATGGGCATTCCCAGTATTTCCAAATAATCGTTCATTAGTAGGTTCACCTAGAACTCCTTACATATGGGATGATAGATGTCGTCCTGAAGATGCTGCTAAACAAATTATGGAAGTTTATAAAATGACCCCAGAACAACGTAAATCAATAGGTAAAGCTGGATACGAATGGGCTACAAGTGATGAAGCAGGATTTACTTCCGAACAAATGGCATCTAAAGTAGAAAAAAATATGGAAAAATTATTTTCAACATGGGAACCACGTTCACATTATGAATTAATTAATACCAGTAAAGTTAAAGAAGACGTATTACCACATAAATTATTATATTAATGAAACCAACATTTGTTATAAGCTCCCCCTTTGATACTTACTCAGGATACGGAGCACGTTCTAGAGACGTAATTAAAGCTATTATTGCAACAGATAAGTATGATGTAAAACTTTTATCTCAAAGATGGGGAGCAACTCCCTTTGGTTTTTGTGAAAACCACCCAGAGTTTAAGAATTTATTAGATTTAGTAGTCCAAATGCCCTTAGCTCAACAACCAGATATTTGGGCTCAAATCACAGTTCCAAATGAATTCCAAGCTGTAGGAAGATATAATATTGGTTTTACAGCTGGTATGGAGACTACTTTAGTAGATGGGGGTTGGGTAGAAGGTATGAATAGAATGGATATTAATTTTGTATCTTCAGAGCATTCTAAAAAAGCATTCTTAAACTCTGTATATGAAAAAAGAGATAAACAAGGTAATGTTTTAGAACAATCAATTCAAGTAACAAAACCTATGGAAGTATTATTTGAAGGTGCTAATCTTGAAAAATACTTTGCTAAAAAAGTAAACCCAAATTTACAACTTAACCTTAGTTTAGACTCAATTAAAGAATCATTTGCTTATCTATCAGTAGGACATTGGATGCAGGGTCAAATGGGAGAAGATAGAAAAAATCTTTCATTACTAGTTAAGGCATTTTACGAAACATTTAAAAATAAATCTAAAAAACCTGCTTTAATTCTTAAAACATCTCAAACTGGAGCCTCTTATATGGATAGAGATACAATCCTTAAGAAAATCCAATTAATTAGAGAGTCAGTTAATTCAAAAAACCTACCTAATATTTACTTACTTCATGGCGAATTTACAGATGAAGAAATGAATGAGTTATATAACCATAATAAAGTAAAAGCAATGGTTAGTTTAACTAAAGGAGAAGGGTTTGGACGTCCTTTACTTGAATTTAGTTTAAGTAAAAAACCAATTATTGTAAGTGGTTGGAGTGGGCATATGGATTTTATTTCTCCTGAATTTTCTGTATGTATTGGAGGTGAATTAACTAATGTCCACCCTTCAGCAGTACAAGAAAAAATGATTTTAGCCGAATCCCAATGGTTTAGCCCCCACCACCCAGAAGTAGGACATTCCTTAAAAGATATGTTTGAAAATTATAAAGATTATATTGATGGTGGTAAACGTCAAGCTTATAAAAGTAAAAATGAATTTAGTTGGGAAAATATGAAATCTTTACTAGAATCTAGATTAGATGAATTAATCCCAGAGTTCCCTAAACAAGTAGAATTAAAATTACCTAAACTAGATTTACCTAGCTTAAATACCCCAAAGTTACCTAAATTAAATTTACCAAAACTAGAAAAAAATGAAGGATAATTTAACAACATGCCCTAGATGTGGCAGTGATGCGTGTTACGTTCAAGAAGTAAACCACGAGATTAAAAATTATATGTGTTATGGTTGTGGTTTTATTACTAACTCTTTAATGAAAAAAGGAGAAGAATTTTTCGAATCCCAAATAGAAACCTTACCAGAACTTTATAAAGAATTAATGGGTGAAGATGAGGATACAGGATTAATATGGATGCCTAATACAATTAATTTACCTAATAAAGGTATGGTATTTGCTGATGGAAAAAATGGTTCTAATTGGGCTTGGGCAGCAGTAAAAGCTATTCCTATGCCTAAAGAAGAACAAGAAAAGTTTAAAGCTAAAGGTAAAAACTTTAAATTTAAAATGGACATGGAAAATATAAAACATTATCCTGAAAGTGATTTTATGGAGGCTCTTGAGTATATTGGTGTATTCGAAAAATAAATTATGAAATTAAGTTATGCAATACCGGTTTGTAATGAGTTTGTTGAAATTCAACGACTTATTACATTCTTACTAGAGAATAAACGTCAACAAGACGAAATTGTAGTATTATATGATTCAAACAATGGAGATAAAGAAATAGAGACTTATCTTCGTAAAATGAATGTAAGTAAAACCCTATTTAGATGGGCTTCTTACAAATTTGAAGGTGATTTTGCAGCTATGAAAAATCGTTTAAATAGTTTATGTGGTGGAGATTACATATTCCAGATTGATGCTGATGAGATGCCTAATGAATATATGATGAAAATTATACCTCAAATGTTAGAGGTTAATCAAGAGGTAGATTTAATGAGAGTTCCTCGTATTAATAGAGTAGAAGGATTAACTGAAGCTCACATTAAAAAATGGGGTTGGGTTGTGGATAGTAGAGGTAGAATAAACTGGCCTGATATGCAATGGCGATTATATAGAAATGATCCACGTATTAGATGGCATGGAGAAGTTCATGAAAAAATTATTGGACACGCTACACATGCTATTTTACCTATGGAGGAAGATTTTGCTCTAATTCACAACAAAACTATTGAGCGTCAAGAAAAACAAAATAATTACTACGAGACATTGTGAGAATTCTTTATGTAACAAATCATATAAGTATAGCTAATGCTAGTGGTGGTTTTATAAGCGACTACCAAAATGATCTTGTATTTTATGGTTTAAGAGAATTATATGGGGATGATGTAGTTGATTCTACTCAAATAATTTCACTTTATAAAGAATATAAAAATAAAATCCATCCTAGACATCTCTGGGGTGGTATGACTACGTTTTGGCTTATAGGAAATAATAATATTGATAGAACTAATATTGAACAAAAAATTAAAGACCAATTTTATGATTTAATTATTTATGGTTCAATTAAACGTTGTAAGGATTACTATGATATAGTTTCTAACCACTACCCAGCTGATAAGATTATTTTAATTGATGGTAATGATGAATCTGAGTTAGATCCACTATATAAAAAACATTTATACTTTAAACGTGAATTAGTAAATGAACATCCTAATTTAAAACCAATCACATTTGCTATTCCAACACCCAAATTAGCTAAACCCAATAAAAATAAAACCCAAGAATACGCTACTTGCATTCCAGGTCAACCTGAAACTTATGTGTTTAAGGAAGAACAATCTTATTATGAGGATTATCAAAAATCATATTATGGGGTTACTATGAAAAAAGCAGGTTGGGATTGTATGAGACATTATGAAATATTAGGTAATTATTGTATGCCTTATTTTACTGATTTGGAAGATTGTCCTAAGGATACATTATCTAGTTTTCCTAAAGAATTATTATTAGAAGCTAAAGAATTAGCTAATAATTTTGATGAGCAAAAATACTACGTTATATTAGATAAAGTATTTGAACATACTAAACAACATTTAACAACAAAAAGCCTAGCTAAATATATTTTAAGTCATGTATAGATTTGATATTATAAACCATTTTGTAAAAAAATATAACTTTAAAAATTACCTTGAAATTGGAGTTTTCAATGGTGAATGTATTGAAGCCGTAGATATTTTACATAAAGATGGAGTTGATCCTGGAGCTGAAGGCGTAGTACACCCTAAAGTAAATTACCCAATTCCATCAGATGAGTTCTTTGAACTAATTAAAGGTCATGATATTAAATACGATATAGTATTCATTGATGGTTTACATCATAGTGTTCAAGTAATTAAAGATATTACAAATAGTTTAAAACATAGTATTAGTAATGGGGTAATTACTATGCATGATTGTAACCCACCATCAAAAGCACATGCTCAAGTCCCAAGAAATGGGCAACGTGAATGGAATGGTGATACTTACAAAGCGTTTTTACAATCTAGAATAGATAACCCCCAACACAAACATTTTGTAGTAGATGATGATTGGGGTGTAGGAGTTATTTTAAAAAATCAAGGGGATTTTGATATAGATAAAAACGAACTACAAAAAGGTATAGATTCTTGGGATTATTTTAATACTAATAGAGTTAAATTACTTAATTTAATATCACCAGATGAATTTAAAGAATCTTATAAATAAAAGTTGGTATGGTTCTATAGGTTTCATTAATAATGATTCAGATATTGAATTACTTGGTTCTTATTTACTCTACAATAAATCAGTATTAGATGAGTATAAAGGACATATCTTTGCCTTTACTTATAATAAACTAAATAAAGAATACTTAGAAAATACCATAACTTCTTTACACCCAGATGCTATTATTATTTACTTAGATAAAAATCGAGGACATAATTTTGGAACAGCTGATTTAGATAATACTATATTTAATTATTGTAAAGAAAATAATATAGAATGGTTATGTAAAGCTTCAAACGATATAATTTTACAACCTGAAGTATTAGAAATACCAATTCAAGAAGCTGATTTTTATTATATGAACGGGGTAGGTTATGGTGGGATGATTAAGTATAACTTTAATAATGAAAGTATTATAAATGAAGATTTCTTCCCACAAACTAACTTTTATTTTATAAATGTATCTAAAACGGATTATCTAAACGATAAAGAATATATAGATAAAACCTATACCGAAATACAAAACACCCCAAATTACAATGGTAAAATTTGGGAATATTTTCAAGGTTGGGAATGTGAAGGGTTTTTAAGAGAATGTATTAGTAGAAATAAACTTTCTAAATATCACTTGATACCCCAAAAAACTTATATTAAATTATTAGAATATATAAAACAACATCAAATACACGATTGTAGCCATAAAAATATTATGATTAAAGGTATTTGCCATCATCAAAATCCAGAACAAAAAATTACAATATTATGATATATGACTTAGAACAAAAAGTAAACGAAATTTTCAAAACCCCTTCAGATATTAATGAACATATCCCGGCTATTATAAAATATGGACAAGAATGTGAACATATTACTGAAATGGGGGTAAGGGGAATAGTTTCAACTTGGGCTTGGTTAGCTACTGCCCCACAAAAATTAATAGCTTATGATTTAGAAAATCCATCAAAATGGGGTGGAAGAATCCAAGATGTATATGATACAGCTGAGGCTTATAATCTTGATTTTACATTTATTGAAGGTGATGTATTAAAACTTGAAATTGAAGAAACTGATTTATTATTTTTAGATACATGGCACGTATATGAGCAAGTAAGAGATGAATTAAAATTACATGCGGATAAAGTTCGTAAGTATATTTGTTTCCATGATATAGTTTCTTGGGGTGAAAGAGGTGAAACAGCAGGGCATAAAGGTATTAATTATGCTATTGATGAATTTTTAGAAAATCACCCTGAATGGCAAGTAAAAGAACGTTTTACTAATAATAATGGATTTTTAATTATTGAAAGAATCTAATGATAATAATCTACAGAATATCTGATGCTGGTTATAAAAAAGAAAAACCAGACTATATAAACAATGAAAATTGTTTAAAAAATGCTACTGAGATATTTAAGGATGCTAGCTGGTTAGTAATAGCTGATAATGTTTCAGAACCTACTAAAAAGATGATTCGTAAATATATTAAAGAGGATAGTGATGTTGAATATGTTTCTGTAGGGCATGGAGCTGGAACATTTAATTTAGCATTAGATGAAGCACTACAATATGATGACGATGAAATTGTATATTTTATTGAAAACGATTATATCCACAAACCTGATAGTCAAAAAATTATAGAGGAAGGTTTTACCTTAGGAGCCCCCTTTATAGCACTTTACGATCACCCAGATAAGTATTTAGATCCTTCTAAAGGAGGTAATCCATATTGCCAAGGTGGTGCTGAAGATACTAGAGTATATTTAAGTGATAGCATACATTGGAAAATTACCAATTCAACAACAATGACATTTGCTGCTAAAGTATCAACTCTTAAAAAATATGAAGATACTTTAAGAAATTTTACTAAAGATACCCACCCTAATGATTTCCAAATGTTTTTACATTTAAGAGAACAAGGAGGATTACTATTAACTCCCCTACCGGGTTATGCTACACACGGAGAAACAGCTTGGTTATCACCTTTAACAAATTGGAAAGATTATGTTTAGTGTAATTATACCTACATATAAAGAACCTGAATACCTAGATTTATGTCTTAAATCAGCATTCGAAGGACAAGTAAATAATAATGAAATTATTGTTGTAGTAGATGGTTTTTTAGAGCTAAACCAACCTATACTTGATAAATACCCAGATGTTGTAGTATTAGACTTAGGAACTAATCAAGGTTTGTCGGTAGCAACGAATTGGGGCGTTTACAACTCAACACATGACTACATTTTGGTAATCAACGATGACAATGTATTCCCACGTAATTGGGACGAAAAATTAACACCATTTAAACAACAAGGCATTGTAGTATCAGCTAATCAAATTGAACCTAACCCTTCAATGTTCCCTCAATTTATAATTAAAGATTTAGGTAAATCACCTGAAGAATTTGATTTAAAAGATTATTGGGAATTTGAAGATACACAATACAAACAAGCAGAATTAAATGGTTCAACTTTACCATTTATGATGAATAAATACGATTATTTAGCAGTAGGTGGTTGGGATATTATGTATCCTTCACCTCACGTAGTTGATTGGGATTTTTTCCTTAAATGTGAATACGTTGGATATCTTATGAAGCGCGTATATGTTAATTTTTATCATTTTGCCGGCGCTGCTACGCGTAAAACCCGCGAACAAAGCGCTGAATCAACACGTAAAGAATTAATAGCTCATGATTTTTTTACTGCCAAATGGGGAAGTAAAGCAGAACATAACCCACAAAATAATTCTAAATTATTATCTAAATTTAAATGAAAGAAATCCTACAAAGTAAATACGGAGAGGGTTTAGATATAAAAGAATCACCTAAAACCGAAACCGAACGTGAATTAGCTTTATTTGTTGATACAATAGAGACACTAGAACACATTTGGCATTCTGAACATGAATTACATGAAGATTTTGGTATTGATTTATTAGGTTTTAACCAATACCATTATCATGTTATTGAAAATTTAATTATAGCTAAGTATGGTTATGATACAGCTGATGTAATTTGGTGGTGGGTTTTAGATAGATTTGATGCTGATGGTGAGTTATTAGGTGTAGAAATGGAAGATGGTAAGGTTCATATGTTAGAAACTCCAACAGATTTATTTAAATTTTTACAAAGTTTGTGATATGTATAGGGAAAACTTAAACATATTAACACATGGACAATATAACTTACATAGATTGTATAGTATGTAACGAACCAATGCCTGAATTGAGATTAACTAAATTTGGTTATAAACGTTGTGTTAATTGCTCAGATACTAAACCTAAAAAAGCAATTAACGCCCAATTTGGAGAAGGTGACAATACATTTAATGAAATAGTATTTATAGAAGATTAATGCCAAACGCTAAACCACTTGCTAAAGAACGAATATTAGCAGCTATGTCTCAAACACTGAGTAACAAAGCTGCTGCTCGCTATTTGCATGTATCTTATACACATTATAAAAAATGGGCTAAAACATATGATGCTACCGAAGAAGGTTATAACAATCTATTTGAACAACATTTAAATCAAGCTGGTAAAGGTATACCTAAATTTTTAAGAGCAGATGGGCCTGAACCAGCATTACTAGATATAATTGAGGGTAGAATAGATGCCTCATCATTTAGCCCAGATAAATTAAAATATAGGTTAATAACTGAAGGTTACTTAAAAGAAGAATGTTCAGTGTGTCAATTTCACGAACGTAGAGTAAGTGATTATAAAATGCCTTTACTTCTTAATTTTAAAGATAATAATAAAAATAATTATCGTAAAGAAAATACAGAGTTACTCTGTTACAACCATTATTTCCTACAAGTAGGAGATATATTTAGCGACAAACAGATTAAGGGTATAGAAGACCATGTTCCAACCTACCAAAGCGAAGTAGAATGGGAGTTAGATGCTTATCAACTTGAACAATTAGAAAAATTAGGTTTAGTAGATAAAGATGAAAGCAATGATCCTTACTCATTAGTATCCAGAAAATGAAACAACGTAAAAGTAAATTAGCACGTAAAAAGCGTAAACACGATAAATTAGTTAACGATTACGATAACCAAAAATCAAAACATCTTGAAAAACTAGCTGATCGTATGTTGGAAGACCAAGAAAAACTCAGTAAATTACGTGACAAGAAATCAGATGGTAAATTTTTAGACCTATTTTAAATGACAATATTTAATCAAGCATTTGAAAGTTATAGTTATAACTTCAATATTAATTCTCATACAAACACCACTAAATATAGAGTTGAACAATTAGAAAAATTAACTAATTTATTAACTCAATATTTTAAATTTGATGTAATTAATAGTATTGAAACTGGTGGAAGTTGTACTTGGGATGATGGGATGGTAGGTTATTACTTTGCTTATTTAGCTAACAAAACCAATGGTCAATTCACATCAGTTGACACAAACCCAGATATAGAATCTAAAATATATACTGCTTATAAAAACATTGATCCTACTTTAAAAATTAATCATATAACGGATGACTCATTAAATTTATTAAAAAATCCCCCTTATATTCCAAATTTAGTTCATTTAGATTCTTGGGATGTTTGGTTACCAAACCCTCTACCAAGTGCTTTACATGGTTGGCGGGAGTTTGAAGCTATTGAGGGTATTATGCCCGTAGGATCTATTATTGTAATAGATGATAATTGGTATGGGGGAGAAAAAATCCCATGGTATGTTAATTATACAGATGGGAGGCAAACTGAAGAAATTATAGATATAAAATATCCTTTAGGAAAAGGTGCTCATGTTTATCAATGGGCTCTTTCTGGAGATAAAAATTGGAAAATATTAGATGCTAGTTATAAACTTGTTATTCAAAAACAATGGTAAAACGAATTAAAGTAAAAAATGTTGAGGAATTTGAAGATATGCTTCAAGAACAAGACCTTAAAATCTCAAAAGCAATAATTGAAGTTGCTTTAAAGAATTTAAAAGGTGATAAGCGTTTTATACCTGTTTTAGAAGTTCATGTTGAAGAAGATGAATCTATTTTTGATATAACTTTGGATAGGCAAAATCTCCTTAGTACATTACAGCAGAATTTAGAAATTCACGAGCGTAATGAAGATTATGAAGGTTGTGCTCGAATTGCTAAAGCGATACAAGAATTAAAAAAATAATTATATGAAAAAGGTTGCGTTATTAGGATTATTACCGTTATTTATTAATAGTAATACAAATGTTCCAATTGAAGTATGTTATGAAGAAACTATTATCGAACTTAAGTCAAAAGACATTCAGCCTATTATTACGGATGGAGACCTTCTCACTGCCCTTATTTTTGTTGAGTCTAGGGGTAATGATTCTGCTATCGGTGATAGGCATCTTGTAGGCAATGAAGCCGTAGGTGCATTACAGATTCGTCCTATTATGGTTAGAGAAGTAAATCGCATCCTAAAAATACAAGGTAAAACAGAACGATTTGATTTAAAAGATAGGTTTGACCGTCAACAATCAATTCGTATGTTTATGGTTTGGAAAAATTACCATCATAAAAATAGTGAGCCTGAAGTAATTGCTCGTAATTGGAATGGTGGACCTAAAGGTTATAAAAAGGATAGAACAATTAAATATTGGAATAAAATAGAAAAACAATTAAACAATGAGTAATACAAGCGCAAAACAACGTTATACAGCATTTACAGAATGGCATGAATGGGCTAAATCAAAATACCCAAATTTTAGAAAAGCAACTAAAAAGAAAAAACCATCACAACCACGTTTTAGTGAGTATGGTTAGTAAACTATCAGTATTACAAGTAATGCAAATTATGACTGAAGATGATTTTATGTATCTAATGGAATATGAACCTGATACAGTATTATCTTTATGTAATGCCTTAAGTATTGAATTACAAGAAGCAAAAGAAAAACCAAAAGATAAAAATTATGCAAATTGAAGTTTCAATTGGAGAGATTGTAGACAAACTATCTATTCTACAAATTAAGTTAGAAAATATTACTGACGAAGCTAAGTTAGTTAATATTAAAAAAGAATTTGATTATCTATATAATATTGTATTTAAAGATTTAAAAATGCAATTAGATGATTACCAACGTTTATTAAACATTAATAAACAACTTTGGGATATTGAGGATGATATTCGTGATGAGGAACGAGCTAAACGTTTTGAAGATAAATTCATTGAGTTAGCTAGAGCAGTTTATGTTACAAACGATGAACGCTCCCGTATTAAAAAAGATATTAATATTAAATACGGATCAGATTTTGTAGAGGAAAAATCCTATCAAGACTACACGTAATATATTTGGAGCCCCGAAAGGGGCTTCGTATATTCAACGTGTTGAATAAGGCGAGACGCCGCAAAATAAAGGTTATGTTTACAACAATAAGAATGAGTGAAGAGGATTACATGGGTTTCACTTGGTATGCAATTTTAAAAGATGGTGTGAA
>Ga0209534_10002997_pt1 | contig 16353 bp, 17 predicted proteins | sample COG_07_FD_184751 | JGI IMG/M metagenome (GOLD analysis project Ga0209534, IMG submission 184751) | Pelagic Microbial community sample from North Sea - COGITO 998_met_07 (SPAdes) (version 2) | ecosystem: Environmental > Aquatic > Marine > Neritic zone/Coastal water | place: Helgoland, sampling...
AATCCACAGGATCAACAACAGAATCAACAACAGAATCAACAACAGAATCAACAACAGAATCAACAACAGAATCAACAACAGAATCAACAACAGAATCAACAACAGAATCAACAACAGAATCAACAACAATATCAACAACAATATCAACAACAGAATCAATATCAACGAGAGAATCAACAACAAGAGAATCAACAACAGCAAAACGACCGTCAAAACCAATACCAAGAACAACAATACCAAGAACGTCAACAAGAACATATGCGTCAGAAAGAGCGTCGACAAGAAGAAGAAGCTGAATATCAATATAGAAAAGAACAAAATATAAAATATAATACAGACCCAAAATTACAAGAGTTATTAAATAGATTAGATAGTATAGAAAACAATAAAGATAATAATCAAAATAATAATTCAATAAGATTGGAACAAGAAAATAAACAGCTTAAATATGAAATAGACCAATTATCTAGTTTGAAAGAACGAATTACATCTGAATTTTCAGAGTTAACAAAGAAGAATGAGCTAATCCAGTCTAATATGCAAATACTAAATCAACGTGAGCTTGAAATAAATACTAGAGAGAATAATGTAATACAACTAGTAGAAACATACAAGCAAATTTTAAATTCTAGATTTTATCAAATGAATGTTACATCAAAAGATAATAGTTCACAGTATAAATATTTTTTTAATAATATATCAAATATAACTTCACTAAAATTAATATCTTATTCATTACCTCAAGCTAGATATAATATAGATATGAATAATAATATTTTAAAATATAAGATGATTTCAACAGAAGATGTTAATGAAGAATTTAAAGAAATAATAATACCTAAAGGTAAATATACAATTGAAAGCCTAATTTCTTATATTAATGATGAATCGCGTAATAGCGATTTGGATTTTAAATTAAACATTAATCAAAAGATAACTATATCTTCTAGCAATAACTTTGTAGTAGACTTTAATAATTTAATGACAAATGTGATAGGATTTAAAGATAATAATGTACCAACATTAATTGATAATAAATATATTATAGAAGCTGATAATACATGGGATTTAAGAGTAAATGATAAATTATTTTTATATATTACAAATATTAATGATGAACCAATATCAATTTTATATTTTAATGGAAATTGCGAGTCTCAAATTCAATTTGAAGAACCAATTGAGTTGTCACAATTAGATATTGAATTACGAGATGTATATGGAAATTTGTATGATTTTAATAATTTAAAACATACAATAAATTTCCAATTTGAGTTAACAAATCAATTTAATGATATTGTCAATATACCAAATAATATTAGTATGGTTGTTTAATTTTTAAAATAACTTTTTCTACAATTATTCATAAAGTCATCATTTTTAATATTATTAGTAATATCAGTGAATGTTTCTCCACCTACTAATCGAACAATAAAATTTATAGAATATACACCACATTCAGTATCTTTAAATTGATGTTGTATTTGATTATATTTAATATCAAATGTTTTAAGGTGGTCAATTTCATTAATATTATTATTATTTTTAAGATTTTTTAAGACTTTATTAATTGGCAATTGTTTGTTATATTTTTTTTGATACATATATTTTGTAATTTTATTAATAAATGTTTTTATTTTTTTTCTTGGTTTTTTCCCAAATGAATCAAAAAAATAAATCTGATTTTTATCTAAATTAGCATATAATGAAACCCAATGACTGCCCGGTTTATTATGAGGATCTAAATTTATAACCATTCCAATTTGTTCTATATGTCCCGTTGTATTATGTTTTTCATTTAATTTTCCAGATTGTAAATCTTTAAAATTAATTTCTGCCATTTCTAATTGTCTTAATTCTTGGAAATCATAAGGCACCGCTCCCAAAAAAATAAAATTTTTATATTTTCGTTCATATTGTTCAATTACATTATTAATATTTGTTGTACTTAACCAATCATATTTATTTGCTGGACCATCAGGTTTAAAAGTAAATTTTTCTAGTTCATCATTATTTAGACGTTTAACAAATTTTTGATTTAACCAACATAATTGATCCTCGCATTTAAATTTATCATTAAATTCTTTATTTAATTGTTTAACAAGTTCTTCTTTCTTGACGTTAGGATCAATTACTGTATTTTCTACTGTTTTATTAAAATTAATAGCAATATCTTGTAATACTTCTTTAGTGATACAACTACCCTTATCGTATTTTATACCAGGAGCACATTTTTTGTCCATTTATATTTAATTAGAAAATAAATTTGATATATATATAATTTTTATACTACTATAATTATATGAATAATTATAATAATTATTATAAAAAATATTTGAAATACAAAAAAAAATATTTAAATTTAAAACAATATGAGGGCAATCCAATAGATTTAAATATAGTTTTTGATCCAATTACTTATCAAACTATGGCCGATTGTGTAAAAGAATTAATTGAAGCGTCATATAATATATACAATGATATTTTAAGAAAAGGTATACAAACAACAATTATATGCGGTGGACAATCCCCCTCTTATTATTCTTTAGCTATGATGCATTTTTCTATATTTAATCCTGAATTAGTAAATATCGTGATATTACCTCATAGTAAAGGAGGAGTTAAATCTTCAGACATAATTCAAGAAAATGTATTATATTGTGAAAGATTAAAGGAAAAAAACATACATTTATTTCAAAATGTTATTATAATTGATGGTGTTCATACTGGAACAGGTATTTTAGCATTAGAAAGTGCACTTCATCATTGTTACCCTGATTTAGTGATTAGTAAATTTGCACTCAATTCTCAGGAAGGAATTGCAAAAATTAATGTTGATAAAGAAATTATTCTTCCATGTGAACCTAAATTTTCTGATACATTTCCAAGACTTGTTGTTCCTTATCCTTCATGGGACTTTGACAAACCTTCTAAATTTATTACAGAATTTCAAGGAATTGACACAAATCAGATTGCGCAAATGATAATAGATATTGCAAAAGTATTTCCTAATACTAAAGTTGAAGATACAGAATGGTATAAATTAAATAATAATATTACTGATGAAATAAAGGATCTAAAAGAAAAAAAATTAAAAGAGATAGAATTAAAAAAATTACAAACACTTGGATTTTACAAACCAATTATATTAACTAATCCAAAGCGTTATCAATGCCCTGAATGTAAAAACATATCTGGAACAAGCGCGCCTTTAAATCCAAGTAATTTAAATTTATTTCAACATACATATTATTGTTCAAATAAAAATAAAATTCCTGTTGAAAATATAGACAATCTATAAAGGGTGTATCAGTAGAAAATAGTATATTTTTGAATAACGTGTCGCTAAGTTTTTGCTATTTACCATATTATTTTAGGTATTTGATTTGCAATCTTTTCAATAGAGTTCCAAATAGGTTTAAAAAGTTTATCTAATATAAACTCCCCCCACTGATTAATACTTTTATATTTTTTTCTATGTAGTTGAGTAATAAAATTATATGTAAATACTCCAGTAGTTACATTTTTATTAATTACACTAATATTATTTTTTAATTCTGAATCAAGATTGTCAATCGAATTCAAACTTTCATTCGAAGGTTGAATAGACGTTGTTGAACTTATTAATTTAATATTATTAAAGTTTTTATAAGGGATTAATCTGAAACTACCAGAGTAACAACAATCTAATATAATATACAAATCAATTGGTTTTTTTAGTATATTATTAATATTTTTTAGAAAATGAATATCTGATATATAGTTACTATTGGTACTATTAATACCAATATTACCATTCATAAATCCATGTCCTGAATAAATTATTAATAATTTATCAAATTTTCCTATCATATCCGATATTATTTTTAATATATTATCTTCTACTACATTTTTATTTAACAATATTTTCGGTTTTAACCATATTTCATTCATATCAGAGTCATCTGATAATTTTAAAATATAATTATAATACATGATTGCATCATTACTACAACCTTTTAAGTTATCAATATCATTTCCTAAACATATACTACAAATTATTTCTTTCATCAATTTATAAAATATTTAAAAATAAATTAGGTTTAAAATTTTTAGTTAAGTAATTAAATTAACTTAACATTTAAATATATAAATTTTTTTCTCACATTAATTATATGTCATTTGAGCACAAATACTTAAAATATAAACAAAAATATTTAGAACTTAAAGAAGAACTTTCTAAATTACAATTAACTAATCAACAAGTAGGCGGTAATCAATCTGATTCAGAAAGTTTTAATGTTGATAAATTAACAGAAACACCCAGTTTTCAAAAAGAAATTAAAAATCAACACTTTGGTATTCAACAAGGAGGTAATCAATCTGATTCCGAAGATTTTAATTTAAATAAATTAACTGAAACACCAACATTTGAAAGTGTCTTTGGAGTTCAAAAAGGTGGGTATGTAAATAGTTCTACCGAAAGTTCCGCATATAAAAATACAGAAGATACTGACAGTATTCAAGAATTAACAGAAACACCACAACATGATATTGTTATGAATATTGATTCCACATCCGAAAATAATACTAATGAAGAAACAACCGAACAAAAGAAACATACACTCGATACTGACCCAGACGATTCATCTAGTAATGAAGATGATGATTCTTCTGAAGATGATTCATCAAGTAAACAAGAAGGTGGAAATTTAGATACTTCTATCTCTGAATTAGATGAAATATTTTCTCAATTAGGTGGTAAAATGAAAAATGATGATTCTTCTGATGATGATTCATCTTTAAGTTCATTAGACTCTTTAGATTCATTAGAATCATCATCTAGTGATTTTGATCTGTAGATATTTAAAAGAAACTTAACAATATAGTTAATTAAATTATGATTGATATCAAAGGATATGATGAATTAAATAATCAAATTTTTGAAAATAAAGATAAAGTATTATTATTATATTTTGGAACTAGTTGGTGTAGTCCGTGTCAACAGTTAAAAGAAAAAATGAAGTGCCAACAAGATGAAATTAAAGATATCTATATTTTACATATAGATTGTGACCTTGAAGAAAATGAAGAAATTTTATCTGATTGGAAAATAGTATCTTTGCCAACACAAATTTTTGTTCATTTGAATAAAAATAATGTTATAAAGGATGAAATAATAGAAGGTTATGATTGGATTAAATTAGTAATGACCTATAATAAAATAATTGAAAATAAGAATAATTAGATAAATTAGTATACTTATAATGACAGATTCAAGATTTGAGATTAAAAGTATAAATATATTAACTTCATGGAGACATAATTTGCCTCTAAACAATGATTGTACTATCTGTAGAAATAGTTTAAATGAAGATAGTAATGAGTATCAAATGAAAGGAATTACATCATACGTAATTGTTGGACAATGTGGTCATTCATATCACAGAGAATGTTTGAATGGATGGATTAAAGATAACCCGAGATGTCCAATTTGTGGAGATAAATGGATATACAAAGATATAAATGAACCAAATGCACAACAAAATATACCGTCGCATTCACAACCTAGTTCACCTCCTGATTCACCTCCTAGTTTCACTTCCTGGCTAGGTGGTTCATCATAAGGGTTCATCGCCTCACGTAAGCAGTTGGTAAATTATTAATAAAAAATTAATTTTTAAATATTGACGCGGCAGAATGAGCAATTATTCCATGTGCAAAAAATGAAAGATATATAGCCGATAGTACTTTTGTATTAATATTATTTGGTATCACAAATAGTGACAAGAATCCAAATATTTGCCAATGATGTGGGTGAAATACTAATTTAATATTTTTTTTATATTTTGTAACAAATTTTACTAATAAAATACTTAACATTATCAGTATTAAATTAATATTTCTATTATTCAATACTAAACATTCTGTTCCACAATAGAAAGATATAATTATAAGAATTATCATACCAATAAACTTGGTTGGTCTCCAACTCTTAAAGTTAGGAACTGTATCTCCAACACCTGGTATTTCTAATAGTAAACCAAATAATACTAAACTTGTTATAAATAATATTACATATTTCAAATCAAATTGTGTCCCATTATTTTGATAAAATACTAATAAGAATATAATTAATCCATATAATAATAAATCGATAATATCTTTGGTATGTCTGTTAATATCTTTAGCTTTTACTCTTAATTTAAATTTTTTTGATAATATTCTATAAAATATATATGAAAAAAATAATAATATTTCAAAATATAATATTTTTTTAACTAACATAATTAGTATATTCGAGATAAATTTAACGTCAAGATTTTAATTTAAATAAAATATCCTCATTAATTATAATGTTAAATACTCTTAAAAAATTAAATAAACCATTATATTTAATTGGTCAAGGTTACACTAATAGTTTTTGTCCTATATTTATCAAAAATCATTTTCTTAGAAATCCACATATATATAGTCCATATACACCATATCAATCTGAAATTAGTCAAGGTAGATTAGAACTATTATATAGTTATCAAGAAATGATTAAGGATATAAATAATATGGATATTGCATCTGCAAGTATGCTTGATAGCGGCCAAATTGTAATGGATCTAATCTCACTTATGAAAAATCACAATAAAAGAAATATAATATATTATCAAGATTCTATTAATCAAACCTTAAAAAATTGTATGAATACAAGAGCTGTTCATCAGAATATAGAACTTAGATCATTTAATAATAAGATTCAATTATTACAATCATTAAATAATAATAAAATATCTGGTATTATTTTTCAAAATCCAACAAATATTGGTGACACACAGGACCTATCATGGATTAAAGAAATTAAAAAAATAGATAATCAAATTGTTTTAGCATGTAATACAGATTTAATGTATTCTGTTTTACATGTACCTGCAGGAGATTATGATTTTGATTTTTCATTTGGTAATAGTAGTAATTTTGGAATAGGATTAAACTTTGGTGGACCACAACCTTCTTTTCTAGCGGCTAAAAATACATTTATTCGTCAAATTCCTGGTAAATTAATTGGTAAAACAGTAGATATTAATAATAGAGATTGTTATAGGTTAGCATTACAAACAAGAGAACAATTTATTAAAAGAGATAAAGCTACTAGTAATATTTGTACAAATCAATCACTTTTGGCAACAATGAGTGTTGCATGGGGTATTTATCATGGAAATGATGGACTAAAAACAATTGCAACTAATATATTAGATAAGACAACTGCTTTTAAAAATAATTTAAATAGTTGTAATATTGATACACTAAATTATTCACATTTTAATTCAATTACAATTAAAAATAGTAAGAAGTTAGAAAATGTATTATTAAATAACAATATTTATTCATATATTAATAAAGATTATATGTCATTTTCATTTGATGAAACAATAAATATGCAACAAATTGATTATTTGAGTGAAATTGTAACTAATCCTGTAAATTATAGCGATGTCATACCGCATCAAAAAAAATCAACTATATATTTACCACCTAAATCAGAATTTAGAAAGGATAATCCTCTTAAATATGATATGTTAACTAATAAATATTCAGAACAAGATATGTTGAGATACTTGCATCATTTAGGAACTAAAGATTTTAGTCTTATGAATGGTATGATACCATTGGGAAGTTGTACAATGAAACACACTCCTGTAGATTCAATGGATAAAATTCTTAATGAAGATATGAATATTCATCCATATGTTCCAATAGAAGATACACCCTATAAGAGAGTTTATGATAATATAAGTGATAAATTATGTAAATTAACTGGTTTTAGTAAAGTTTTTTATCAATCACAATCTGGTGCAATGGGAGAATATGCCGGTTTAACAACAATTAGAAATTATCATAACGATGATACAAAAGAATATATATTAATGCCCAAAAGTGCACATGGAACAAATGCATCTAGTACTACGTTAGCTGGATATAAAATAATAAACTTGGAAGAAACAATTGACGGGATGATTGATATAGATTTATTTAATACAGCAGTAGAAAAATATGGTAATAAAATAGCTGGATTAATGATTACATATCCATCAACATATGGTCTATATGAAGAAAATATTCAAGAAATTATAGATAAAATTCATAGTGTTTCTGGGTTAGTGTATCTCGATGGTGCAAATATGAATGCTTTAATAGGAAGAAACCCATTGGTTGCAAATTTTGGATTCGACTTGTGTCATTTCAATTTACATAAAACATTTGCAATACCACATGGTGGTGGCGGTCCTGGAATGGGACCAATAGCAGTTACTTCAAAACTTGAAAAATTTTTACCAAAATTTTCAATAAATGAAGAATCTAAAAGTATATCTACAGTTCCTTATGGTTCGGGATTAATTGTTCAAATTTCTGAAGATTATATATCAAAGCTATTTGAAACAGATTTAGAAGTATTTCATAAAAATTTAATTAATAGAATTAATTATATTATATCTATATTAGGAGTCAGATATGATATTTATCACAAGGAAAATGAAAATAGAGCACATGAGTTTATTATTAATACTGCAAAATTTAAAGAATATGGAATATCTGAAATTGATATATCAAAAAGATTACTTGATTATGGATTTCATTCACCAACAAATTCATGGCCTATTTTAAAAAGCTTGATGATTGAAATTACAGAATCTGAATCAGATATTGAAATAGAAAGATTTATTGAAGCTATGTTACAAATTCATAGCGAGATAATAACTAATCCGGAATTATTACTAAATGCACCACATACACAATATGATATTATTAATTGGAAGTATAATTATTCAATAATGGATGGATGCTATCCGTTTGGTGAAAAACAAGTTGATACTAAATTTTGGCCAACTATAAATAGAGTAAATAATATATTTGGTGATAATAAATTACTTGGACGAAAATAATTATAATATTTGTGTGAATGTTGTTTCTAATGATTTACTATTTAACCATCCACCGTGATATCCTTTTCTATGATAAATATTATTTTTATTAAAATTATTGCTTATTAAGCTATAATCTAATGACGAATTCATTACAATATCATCAGATGATAAAAATAAATAGCGCGAATATTTATATCTGGAATTATCAAATAATAATTCCATGCTCTTAAAACAACCAAAACTATTAGCAGTTCCAACACCTACTATATTATGTATAAAATAACTAAAAATTTTGTCATACATTATATATTTATTAATAGATGCTTTATTTATTATTTCAAAAGTTTTATTATATGGTCTTACTTGAGCAAAATATACATCAACACATCCTCTAATACCAAGCAAAGGTTCAAATAAAAAAACCTTATTTATTTTTATCATATTTTTATAATTGGTAACATATTCAAAACCTTTATATAAAATACCACCTAACGACCATGCTAATATATTTATATTTGTAATATTTTGTTCAACTAAATATTGATGAATATCAATATTAAATTCCGCTTCATGACAATCTAAATTAAATGTAAGAGAAGCTTGTGTTGGACCATATAATGGTATATATATTTGATAATTATTTTCAATTAGTATATTAATAATTTTTTCAAATGGAAAAAGTACTCCGCCTAACCCTATAAATATAATAATTTTTTTTGTTGGTGTTCTATTATATGGTTTAATAATATATACAGTATGTTTTTTTATGTGTACAATACTTAAATTATATTTAAATTTCCAACATAATAAATTATAATTATTGATTGAACTTAAAAGTATTCTACATGTATACGGATACCATAGCATATTATCAACATTATTTAAATGTTGAGATGTAATTGTTACATTTCTGACCATATTGTTAAATAATTTTAATTCTTTTAATGCAACTTTCATGTTAAAAATATTGGATTTATTAAAAGTTTTATTTAATGTATTTATAACATATTCTTTTTCTCTCTTTTTTATAGATACCAAGTTATTTTTGATATGCTTAAATTTAATTTTATAATATTTTTTATATTGACTTAATTTTGAACTAGATATAAATTTTAAAATATTTTTTTTCAAGCGATATTTATTAATTTTATCAATACCTACTTCTAATAAAAACCATGATAAAATAATACATGAACCCCAAAAAATAGGTTTGTTAGTAAGAGTCATTAAATTATATTATAATAGCTTTTTATATACCTTAAAATAAATACAATACTTGTTTTATAAAAATAGATTATGTCTTTTACTTCGTAATGACGCTAACTTATTCGATTTAACAACATAAATTTATTTAAGAAATGAGTACCATATATTAATAATGGAAAATTTTAAACAAAATAAGAATGAAATAGGTATTGACGAAGCTGGTAGAGGACCTTTTTTTGGACCAGTATATGCAGGAGCTGTTATTTGGGGTGATTCACCTGATTGTGAATTAATAAATGATTCAAAGAAATTATCAAGTAAAAAAAGGAAGGAAGCCGAAATATGGATTAAAAATAATATTAAACACTATGGAGTTGGTTTTTGTTCGAGTCAAGAAATAGACGAGATTGGAATTATTAATGCAACACAAGTGGCTATGGAAAGAGCTATTAATAACATTGATACTATATTAAAAGATACTACATTAGTAATTGATGGGATTGGTTGGGAACAAAGAGAATTTAATATTAACTCAAATAAACTTAAAATTACATCTGTTATTAAAGGTGATTCAAAATTTAAAAATATAGCAGCAGCATCTATATTAGCGAAAGAAGCACACGACCGTCATATTACTGAAATGTGTATAAATGATACTGAATTGATATCAAGATATGATTTAATAAATAATAAAGGTTATGGGACTAAAAAACACATCGAAGGTATAAAAAAATATGGTTTAACCGAATTTCATCGTCAATCTTTTAATATTAATTATAATTAAACATAGAAACAACAAAAATATGGAAAGGTATAAGCATGTTCAATATAAAAAATTTTATTTGTTGAATTTGTATTACAAGTATATATGTTTTGTTCAAATCCATTATCTAAAATAAATCATTTTTTAATTAAAGTGTTTTGTCTAGTTCAGAAAAACATTTTCGCCACCCAAGACTTCTGTAGGTATGTGTTAACTCTGTGTGTTTAGAAATATCTGTCTTTGCATATATTTCGAACGTATATTTTTCAAAATCTCGGTTCATTACTGTATTTGCATTTTTACTAGTATTGTAGAAAGTAGCATATCCAGAGCACAAAGCCCATTTAGTTCTATCTTCACTCCATGTAAAGCAATACTGACAGTCGTGTCCGTCTAAAGGTATTATTCGTGCAAGACCTTTTTCGATTAATTCACCTTTTTTAATATCACGTTGTGCAAAAACAGCATGTCCATTTTCAGTTTCTTTTGTATAAACTGAATTACATATGATATCATCTATATTTTGTGGTACAAGTATAGTCATTATATATAAATAAAATATATCTTTATATTATGTAATGTTCAATAATTTAATATTGATTTGAAAGTAGTATCAATACTAATTTCAAATTATCTTCATCATTTTTTATAATTGGTTGTATTTCTTTCAAGTACATTCGTATTTTATCTGTTCGTATAGATGTATAATCATTTGTCTTTCCGTCTACAGTTAATTGGGAATTATACTTATTCATTATATGTGTTAATTCTTCGATATTATCTACATGTTCTAGAAATAGTTCATTTAATTCAAATATGTCACTTAATTGGTTTACACAAATTTCATTATCATCATATATAATTTCATTTACTTGAGACATGTATGTTTTATAATGTGTATCAATCATATTTATATGTTCCATAGTAAATTCTGGTATCTCGATTTCGCCAATATTATTTTCTAGATCATATGTTTGGTTACAATTGTATAAATAATAATTAGATTCTAACTTATATTGTCTTAATATGTCCATAGTAATAATTATACAAAAATGTTTATATGAGTTTAAAGATTTTATAAGAATAAAAATTGATTGATATGTCTATTATAGTATATTATAATAATATAATGGACTCACAAGATTGGAAACCAATTGTATTTAAGAAAAAACCAGTATCTCTTAAGAGTACTACTAAAGTACCTGTTGTTAATATAAATTCAAATAATACTTTTGAAGGATCTGGTAAAAAAATTAACGATGATGATTGCGAAATTTCAAAACCATTAACAGTTGGAATTGAAATTGGTAAACAGATTGCTCTGGCACGTACTACTAAAAAAATAACTCAAAAACAGTTATCTACACAAATGAATTTACTTCCTAAAGTAATTCAACAAAATGAAAATGGAACTGCTATCCGAAATAATGCACTTCTTGCACAATTTGAAAAAGCCCTAGGTATAAGATTAAAAAGATAATTTACTTTGTAAACATGTTAATCTATAAAGTTTACATTTATATCTTCATCAACTTCTATAATATTAGCAGACTTACATTCAACATTTGTTATATCTTTTTCTTCGATAATTTCATTTTCTTCAACATCAATTAATTTAATATTATATTTTAGTTTCTTATAAAAGGTTCTTCTAAATAATCCTTGACTAACAAAACTGGGCAAATTGTCAACAATATCTACAATTAATGGTTGAATTTCATGGTCAGTTTTTCTTAAAATTCTTCCAACTGATTGTTCAATACCTCTTCTAGGCGTTGCCATAATTAATGTATTTAAACTTGGTATGTCTAATGCTTCTGATGCCATGCCATATGATGCTAATATTACAGTTGCTTTTGTAGCCTCGTCTAATTTTGCTTGCTTAGTTCCTCCTATATAAAAATCAGAATATACATTTAATTTATCTAATTTTTCTTTTAATTTATTTAAATGTTCAATTCTATCACTTAATACTAATATTTTTCTACCTTCTTCATGTACAATTTCTTTTATGATTTCAATAGTAAATTTATTTCTTTTTGAAATTTTTGTTAATCGTGATATTGTACCTTGTTTATCTACTGTCTTTCTAAATCTAATAAATGATTCCTTGAATTTTTCATGTGTTATATTATAATTATAAATCTTTACTAACACATTATCATTCTTATTAGGTGGTGCTTTATAAATGATCTCACCAAAATACCAATATAAAATTTTTTCCATTGCATCACTTCTGGTTGGTGTAGCTGTTAAGAATAAAGTTTTTTTACAGTTAATAATTGGTAATGCTTTTGAAAAGAATTTAGATGGTGCATGATGAGCTTCGTCGAAAATTACTAATCCAAATTCTCGGAAAATATCATAATCATATTTTTCTTTTGCTATAGATTGCAACATACCAATTACTATATCTTTCCCTTCTACATCTATAGTTTTTTGTTGTATTATTCCAACCTTTGCATTTGTAAATTCTTCAAATCTTTCTTTCCATTGATTTAATAAAAATGTTTTATGGACAATTACTAATGTTTTTACTTTTAATTTTTGAGCAATATTCATACCCATTACCGTTTTTCCTGCACCGCACCCAACACAGATGCCACCGCCATCATATATTTTCATATGATCTAGAACTTTAGTAACTATATCTTTTTGATTAGGTCGTAATGTTCCTTTAAACTTAAAAGATGCTTTTTCACCAATAATTTCGTCATTAAATTTAGCTTTTCCAAATTGTTTTATTCCATAATATTTAGGAATAGATATATATTCGTCAGTTTCTTTAAAAACTTCAAATGATTCAATAATAGTTTTAACACCTGGTGAAAAAGAATTTTTTGGTTGAACCGTCAAGTCTTTTCTTACATTCTCTAATTCTTTTTTTGTAAATTTAGATTTATCTAGCAAGTAACCATCTTTTGTTAAAATTGTTTTATATTTTTTTGATTCCATTTTTATAATTAATATATAAATATAATAATTCTATAATTCAATTTTATATAAAAATATTTAAAAATAATACTATAAATTAAACTTTTAAAAATATATAACAAATTAAACTATTAAGAATATATAAAATATCATTTATTATATATTCATGAATACAGTTGATGAAATTAGTCGTAAAGTCAGTGGTGTATTAGAAACAGTATATAGTAATAAAATTGCCAATGCACTTCTTGGTTTATTTTTAGTATTATATGCTGGGTTAGCTGCACCAAAACTTCCCAGATCAGTTGCAAAATTATTTGGTAATAAAATTTTTAAGGTAGTAATCTTATTTTTAGTTGCATACATGTCTTCTAGAAATACTTCTGTTGCTATTATTGCAGCAGTTGCTATTGCTATCTCTATGCAAACTCTATCATATCACGAAAATACAAGAAAGATCCAACAAGTTGCCCAAGAAGAATCAAATGTTAGACACGAAATGGAATCTAGCGAAGAAGTATACAGTGAAGAAGTATATAGTGAAGAAGTATATGATGAAGAAGTACACAATGAAGAAGAATCTGCCGAAGAATCTGCCGAAGAAATGGTATTTTCTGAAGTAGAATCTGTAAATGATAATCAAGAATATGCCGAATATAGAAGCGAAGAAGAAAGAGTTGAAATGAACCCTGAAATGGAAATGAACCCTGAAATGGAAATGAACCCTGAAATGGAAATGAACTCTGAAATGGAAATGAACCCTGAAATGGAAATGAACTCTGAAATGGAAATGAACCCTGAAATGGAAATGAACCCTGAAATGGAAATGAACCCTGAAATGGAAATGAACTCTGAAATGGAAATGAACCAAGAAGAAGAAAAATATGCTCATGTAGACCCTTCTGTAATGGGCTATTCTGGAAACGAATTTGCATCATATTAAAATTATTTTTTATCAGTTATAAATAATGGATAAAAAATCAGATCTATTTTTTTTTACTATATTAATATTAGTAGTTATAAGTTTTATTATATTAAATATATTAAGAACTTTTGAAAATCATTTAATTCGAAAATATAAACTAAATTTATTATAAGAAATCTATCAATTTCTATTTATGTTTGTTTACATAATGTGTTAACAAATGGAGCTATTCACGATTTCACATAGTGATTTCTTGAATAATTCATCGCTAATTTTTCGGCCAATTTTTACCTTGTGTAAATTTTAAAATATATTTAATAATAATGGAAGACTTGAGAGAAATTTATAAATTTCAATACCAAGAAAAATGTTCAAAATACTCTGATATATCTACAAAAGATGTATTGCCTGCAGTTGAAAGAATTATTGTTATAGGAGATTTACACGGTGATTGGGAAGAAACAATTAAATCTCTTAAAATTGCTAAAGTTATTAACAAAGATTTAAAATGGATTGGGGGCAAGACAATTGTTGTTCAGATTGGTGATCAAATTGATAGATGTCGTGAATTACCTTGTAACAGACCAATTAAAGATGATGAAGATTCGGATATTAAAATTCTACGTTTTTTTACAGAATTACATACACAAGCTCTTAAAGACGGAGGTGCAATTTATAGTATAATAGGAAATCATGAATTAATGAATGCAACTGGTCGAATGGAGTATGTTTCATATCAAAATTTTATAGATTTTGAAAATAGAAAAGAGAATAAAGAAATGCTAACTGGAATGCCGTCAAATTTAAAAGGTATGGATGCAAGAAAATGGGCATTTAAGCCAGGAAATCCTATGTCTGAATTTTTAGCATGTACAAGAAAATTAGCATTAATTATTGGTGATAATTTATTTGTACATGCAGGAATTGTTGAAGATATTGCTAAAAAGTATCCTGATATTGGCGATTTAAATAAATTACTATCATTATATCTTTGGGATAAATTAGAAAATCCAGAACTTTACCAAGATATATTTGGTTCTGATGTAGTTAAAGGTAAAACTATTCTAAATCGTTGTGATACAAATAAAAATTTCTTTAAAATATCACCACTATGGAATAGACAGTATGGTAATTTAAAAGATTCTGAACAAACTTGTAAAAAATTACTTTCACCTGTTAAAGATATATATAAAGTTAAAAAAATGTTTGTTGGACATACGCCACAAATGAATAAAGGAATAAATGCTATTTGTCAAGGAGATTTATGGTACACAGATGTTGGAGTTTCTAAAGCTTTCGATATTGCAGATTATAAACATACTTCAACAGGAACTCGATCAGACGTACGCGAAGCACAAGTTTTAGAAATATTAAATAATGGCAAACCTACTATTTTAAAATAAATAGTATAATGAGTTACTTATTTATACTAATCAAAATTTATAGAAATAACGCAGTGAATGATTTGCTTCGGTTAATCGTGTGTTCTTCACTTTACATAGTATTGTTAAGAATGCAACCAAATTTTATATATCAAACTTTACTACGTATTGTTTGATAAATAAAATATTAAATTATTTATTTGCTTAAATATGCTTTAGTCTTCTTTAATGCATCAATATATGTAA
>Ga0209534_10003004_pt1 | contig 16324 bp, 16 predicted proteins | sample COG_07_FD_184751 | JGI IMG/M metagenome (GOLD analysis project Ga0209534, IMG submission 184751) | Pelagic Microbial community sample from North Sea - COGITO 998_met_07 (SPAdes) (version 2) | ecosystem: Environmental > Aquatic > Marine > Neritic zone/Coastal water | place: Helgoland, sampling...
TGCAAAAAAAGAAATAATAGTATTAAATGAATTAATGAAATATAAAGAAAATGATTCATGTAAAATAATAAATTTTTATGGGGATTTTATGGAAAATAATATACAATATTTAGTATTTGAATATATGAATATTAATGTATATAAATATTATCTAAATTACTATTCTATAATAAAAATAGATACCACAATAAATATAATATATAATGTTTGTCAAGGTCTTGAATTTATACATAAAAAATTTATACATACAGATTTAAAACCTGAAAATATTATGTTTAATAGGAAAACAAATATGGCTAAAATTATAGATTTAGGTTCGGCATTTCCGAAAGGAAGGGAAAAAAAACATTTTTATATCCAATCCCGATATTATAGATCTCCGGAAGTTCTTTTAAATCTCCAATTTAATGAAAAAATAGATATATGGAGTGTAGGATGTATATTCGCGGAACTTATAATAAACAAACCTTTATTTCCTGGTAAAAATATACGAGATTTATTATTTAAAATAGCCGAAAAAATAGATATACCTAAAAATGATATATATATTAAAAATAAAAAATTTAATACTTTTTTTTCAATAAAAGAAGATAGTGATATAGAAGAATATTTTTATTTACATAATAATATAACTAATAAAAAGGATTATAAAAATCCAGAATATAATTTAGATATATATCTGAATAAATATATTAGAATTCTTTGCGAAGACAAACTTAAAAAAAAATATATAATAGACTTTATTTGTAATACTTTATTATACGATTATAATGAAAGACCTTCGGCAGAAAAATGTTTGGAACATTTAATTTTTACAAATAAAAAAACATTATTGTAAAATTATTATATTTATTAATATTAAATATGCCAGGAAAGAAAACACAAAAAAAAAAAGTTAAATTTGCGAATGGTAAAGGTACTAATAATAAAGCTAAAAATATTATATCTTCTGACAAATCTAAAAAACAGAAAAAATTACTTAAATTACAAAAACATATAGTTTATTGTAAAAAATTGGAAAAAGCGTACAATCAAAAACACGAAGAAGTAAGAGCACTTACAGATTATTTAAGAGAAATTGCTGCGACGGACCCCGGGAAACCTATAAGTGAGACAGACATAATTAAAATCATTGATTATATAGGTGATATTAAAGTCCCCCAAGATGTAGTCGAAAAAGAAAAAAGATTAAAGAAATTAATAGACATACAACAAGAATGGAAAAAAAATATTAGGGAGACAATAAAACCGCTAATTGACAAAAAATTAAATAATTTAAAAGGAACGAGAAAAGAAGTAGTAAGAAAAGAAGATATAAAATATAAGTTAGGTAATTGATAAGTATCAATAGTATAACCAAAATATGATACTCCGGTACATAGTGAAAAAAACCTAAAAGTATAGTTATGTTTATCTTAACCTAGGAGATTGATAAATCTTAAAAAATAAATAAATATCGTTAATTTTAAACCATAACTATTTATTTATTTTCTTAAAAAAAAAATTTATGTAGTATAATATATTCTTCTATTAGTTTAAAATTATAGAAAAATATATTTTAAATATTTTAATAGATTATAAAATGAGTTTCTTAAATACAGGATATAATAAAGCAGCTCTTGTTATTGGTATTAATTACCGGGGCCACTCTAAAGGCGAATTAAGAGGTTGTATAAATGATACTACAAAAATAGTTAATTTCTTAAAAACCCGTTGCGGTTTTACAGATGAAAATATAATTTTATTAACCGATGATACCCCAAATCAACCAACTAGAGAAAATATTATTAATGGATTTAATGAATTATTATCTAAATCCAAAGATTGTAAAGAATTGTGGTTAAGTTATTCAGGACACGGTGCTTATCTTACAAGTGATAATGACGATAATGAATCTGATAATCAAGATGAGGTATTAATCCCATTAGATTATAAAACCAGCGGAGTTATTAGAGACGACGTTATCTATAATACATTAATTAAACAAATCCCCATTGATTGTAAATTATTCAGTTTAATTGATGCTTGTCATTCTGGAACTTCGCTCGATTTACCATATGTATATAGAGTAGATACTGGAATTCAACCTAATAGAAAAGACGAAAATTTATGTGATGTATTGAAAATTAGCGGTTGTAGAGATAATCAACAAAGCGCGGATGCTTATATTAATGGAAAATTCCAAGGAGCACTAACTTTTGCTTTTATTAAAACAATGGATGATTTTAACTATAATTTCACTTCTAAACAAATTGTTACCAGAGTTAAAAATTATTTAAATGAAAATAAATACCCTCAAATTCCAACATTATCCCTCTCTAAATCTAGTTTACTAAACGAATTAGTTATGGGTGATAAAGATACTAAAGAACATAACATTAATATTAATTTACGAGGTGATAGTTGGTGTAAAGATGAAAGTTCTTGGAATTTATATTCATTAAAAGATAAAAAAAATATTTTTGATACCAATAGAAGATTTTACATTAATAGTGAAGAAGTTAATTTTAAATTACATTTAGAAGACGGAAATTATATACTTGTATTCCACGATTCATACGGCGACGGAGGCATTACTGGAACAATTAGATATCTTAAAAATAATTTATTAATTAAAGATTTAAATTTCAATAGTGGAAGTTATAAATCTATCGAATTTAGTGTAGATAATAATGCGTCCGAAGAAATAATTATAGATGAAGAAAGAGATATTAGTATTACCATTAAAGGTGATTACTACGTAAAACACGAATCTAGTTTTAATATTGTAAATAGATTAGGAAGCAATATTTTCCCAAATGATATTAAATTTGATAAATCAAATGAAACTAAAGTTACAAGTTTTAAACTAAATAGAGGATTATATAAAATAAAATGTATAGATACTTACGGAGACGGTGGAATGGAAGGTTTTATTAAACAGGGAGAAAATACATTAATAGCTTTTAACTGGAATAATTTAGACTGGAAAGAAAACAATGGATATTTAAAATATTATGATTTTGAAGTATTATAAACTAAAAGTATTATAAACTAAAAATATTATAAATATGTTAAAATTATTATTTATTAATAAATTTATTTAGAGATATAATATATTTATTAAATAATAATGATTAGTAATAGGTGCCAGGGATTAAATCTTCTAAACCATTTAAAACAAAAATATGAGTATAAACTTGAATATGAAGAAATTATAAATAAATATCATAAAAATAGAGATGATTGGATAGTAAAACTAGAATTTAATAATAAGGTATATGAAGTTATTGGTAATTCAAAAAAAATAGCTTTGGAAAAAATAATGGATACTGCGATAGACGATATTTATAGTTTTATTAAAGTAAAAGGTAATTAATATATAAAATTAATAATTTTTATTATATTAATAATAATTAATGGATATTAAATATTTTTTAATTATTATTATTATTTACGTTTTATATAATTTAATGACTATAGAAAATTTCGAAGATAAAACAGAATTAATAGATTTATATAACAAAACAATAGTTAGGATTAGAACACAGAAAAAAGATTTTAATTGGTTAGAACCTTATATTACAGAGAGTTCTTATGAATCTATAGGAACTGGCTTTTTCATTAATTTAGAAGGTTATTTAGTTACAAATTATCATGTAATTAATAATTCCTTAAAAATATATATTCAGATACCTATATACGGTAATAAAACATTTAGTTGTGATTTAATATCTGTGTATCCTAAATTAGACTTGGCGTTATTAAAAATAAAGGATTTAAAAAATGATAAATTCTTAGATTTAGGTGTATCGAATAAATTAAGACGGGGCGAAGAAGTTATCGCAATTGGTTATCCTCTAGGGCAAACTAAAATAAAAATGACTTCTGGAATAGTTAGTGGTTTTCAAGATGGGGATATACAAACTGATTCAGCGATAAATAATGGTAATTCCGGAGGACCACTAATAAAAGATAATAAAGTTATTGGCATTAATTATTCGGGTTATAATGATGCTCAAAATGTTAGTTATGCGATTCCTGTGGATTATTTTAAAAAAGTTTATAAAGATATGTTAACTAATAAATTTATTAATTTTCCTATTTTAGCGTGTACTTTTAATAATACAAATGATACTATTATGAAACAAAGAAAATTATGTAAAGAAGGATATTATATTTCAAAAGTTTTAAAGAATGGAACAATGTGTAAAGCGGGAGTTAAAATAGGTGATATATTATGTGCTTTTGACGGTTTACCAATAGACAATTTTGGAGAAGTATTCATTAAAAGTTTAGATATGAAATTTCATATAATGGATTACCTTAAATATAAAAAAGTAGGAGAAGAAATAGAAATTGTTATAATTAGAGAAAATGAAAATAAAAGACTAACTAAAACTATAAAACTTTTACCTAATACATTCTATAAAACAAGATACAAATATCCTTTATACGATAAAATAGAATATGTAATAATAGGAGGTATGATAATTATGGAACTAAATAATAATCATTTTGATTTAGACGAAGTAAAAGAAAGTAGTATAGTAATCAAATATGATAAAATAGAGAACAAAACAGATACCAAACTTATTATAACTAAGATTTTAAAGGGGTCTATTCTAGCAGAATTTAATGTTTTTAAAGCACCTAACATTCTTAAAGAAGTTAATAATATCCCAGTTACTAATATACCAAATCTTAAAGAAGCACTTAAAAAAATGAAAAAAGATAATGGTGAAACATATATGTCATTTTTAACAGAAAATGATAAATACTTTGTTTTAGAAAAAAATGATATTAAAAAAGAAGAACTCTTCCTCTCTAAACAACTTGAATATAAAATTACACCGTATATTAAAAATCTTTTGGGATTTTAACTAGTGTTAAAAATATTCTAGGATTTTTGATAAAATATATATAAAAAATTATAAAATATGGTATGCCTCTAATATAATTTTTGTTGTTGTTGCCATACTTATACACGAGTCTGTAATAGATACACCCCTTTTTAATTTATTAATATCCGAATAAATTAAATCTTGTTTCCCCTCATTAATATTAGATTCTAACATTAAACCTATAATAGATGTTTCTCCATTTATTATTTGGTTTATTACATTTTCAAATACAGATTTCTGATTTCTGTAATCTTTTTTAGAATTAGAATGAGAACAGTCTATCATTATTTTTGGTTTCAAATCTTTTAATTCTAATAATTTTTTAGTATAAATAATATTATTACAGCTATAATTTGGTTCTTTTTTACTACCTCTTAAAATAGTGTGACAATTATTATTACCATTTGTATTAATAATACATGCTTCTCCGTCATCATTTATACCCATAAAACAATGTTTATTTTTAGAACTATTGATAGCATCGGCACATATATCAATATTCCCTTCTGTTCCATTTTTAAAACCTATCGGCATAGATAAACCCGAAACTAATTGCCTATGTACTTGACTTTCCGTTGTTCTTGCTCCTATAGCTCCCCAACTAATTAAATCAGAAATATAATGTGGAGTTATTGGATCTAAAAATTCACACCCACAAGGTAAACCTATATTATTAAGATAATGTAATAATTCTCTTGCTAAATATAATCCTTGATTCACATTACAAGAGTTATCTAATTGGGGATCATTAATTAATCCTTTCCACCCAATAGTAGTTCTAGGTTTTTCAAAATAAACTCTCATAATAATTAAAAATTTATCTTTTACTTTATTTGCTAGTTCTAATAACATTAAACCATATTCCTTTGCTTCTTTAATATTATGTATGGAACAAGGCCCCACAATTAATATCTTTCTTTTATCTTTACCATTTAATATACTAATAATTTGATTACGAGTATTAAAAACTAATTCTTCTATGTATTTAGATGGAATTTTAATTTTTAATTCATTTGGTGTTAATAGTTTATCAACATTAATAATATTAATATTAGATACTTTAGACATTAAGATAAAATAAATTAATAATCTTTAAATTAATTTTAGTATAACACAACTATTATTTCATCCTTGAATTAACCAAGGCATCGCATTCGAACATTCTGGATTAATTTCGACAAAAGCAATTAGAATGTAATAACAACCTAATGCTTTATCGGAATCTTGTTCTGCGGTAAATACTAATTTTTCCATTTCTCCTAATAATACATCTCTTAATTTATGTATGCTTGGTATTTTACTATAGTTGTGAACTGTACAAACAAACATATCTTGAAAAGGAGCAATGGTCGCTTTTTGTTGTGTAGTTAAATCAGCTCTATAATTCCATATATCTTCTAGTGTTTTATAATATAACTTTAATTTATCATTAGACATATCTAAAAACCAATTTATATCTGCCCCTCCCGCATATGTTCCCAATCTATCTATTTCTTGAAATATCTTTATAACTCTATGTGTTAATTTTTGTTTTTTTGTTAAATGTTCTGTTTGTGTTTCCTCCTTAAATTTTTGAATTTCAAATATTTTGTCCATATTAGTAATTGCTAATTTAGGAATAATACTTCTATTATATGGATTATTCATTTTTTTATCAACTAATTTTTTAAAAGAATTAATATCAAAACCATATACGAAATTATTATTATCTTTATATGAAAAGAATTGTTCAATACTTAAATTAACTAACGGTTCAAAAGATAAAAAATCTTCATTATTATTACATATTGCTCTATTATAAAATCCAGGACCTCTTAATTTATTATGTCTATCTTTAAGAAATTTACGAATATTTCTCTGTAATAATATTACTTCCTTCTCATATTTTTGATAATCATTTATATTCTCAAAATAATAAATTAATACATTAACCATTAAACTTCGACTTGTTGATACTAATAATTTATATTTCTTACAAGATAACCGTAAACTATCAAAATTAAAATTATTTAATTCTGGATTATTTTTATAATCTTCTCTGGTAATTAATATTTTTTTACTTTTATCTTTTTTCTTCTTAATAGGTAGACATACTCCTTCTAATTGTTTATCTATTCGAAGTCTCCATTTATTCTCGTCTTTATGTCTTCCGCAATAATCCCCGTATTTCTTTTTATGAGGACATTGTAGTTGTATTCCTTTTGTTTTATTTTTCCTACTAAAACAATTTGTATTAATTACTGGTTCACTTATAAAAAAAACCATAAATAATATTTAATATCACAATAGAAATAAATACTCCACTATTTTTTTAAATCTTAATTAAAAAATCTTGAAATGAATATTATAAATATATTTATGAAGATAAATAAACATTATTCTTATATAAAAAAACTGTTATACTTGGAAAAACTGTTATACTTGGAAAATTTCTTTATAGTTGAAAAAAAAAATTGATTTTTTTGAATTACTTAAATTTATAAATATAATAAAAACTACAAAATGTCGAATCTTACAATTAAAGGTAAAAACTTAAAACCAGAACTTATCAGTATTTCTGATAAACCAAGCGTTATGGATAGTGGCGCAAAATATGTTTGGGTAGGTTATGAACACAGTGGAGGGAAAAAAAACCTAGTTGTTCAAACACCTACAATGTCTCTTCCTTTTGGAATGAACTGTTATGATAAGGGCGAATATCCTAAATATTCAGCCGAGCTTTCATTTGGCGGAACAGATAAGAATACACAAGAATTTTACGAAAAAATGTGTAAAATGGATGAAGCACTTGTTGACGCAGGTGTGAAGAACTCAATGGCGTGGTTTAAAAAGAAAAAAGCAAGCCGAGACGTTATCGAAGCAATGTATAATAGAACTGTTAAGGTTCCTATGGATAAAGAAACCGGAGAAGAACTATCGCAATATCCAAAAAGAATGCGACTGAAAATTCCTTGTAAGGACGGTAATTTTGACTGCGAGGTATTTAATACTAAGGGTGAAAAACTTACTGCTCCCCTTGGAGAGGTTCTCGTTAGGGGAGCAACTGTTAAGGCAATCATTCAGTGTGTAGGTCTGTGGGTATCTAATTCGAATTATATGTGTCAATGGAAACTAGTTCGGGCAGAAGTAGACGTTCCGGAATCTTCGGGAAGTTACGATTTCCTACCAGATACAGATGATGAAGGAGAAGAAGACGTAGAAGTTACTGAAAATAAAACAGAACCAATAACAGTATCGACTACTATCGCAGATACAGATGATGAAGATGACGACGACGAAGATGACGACGACGAAGATGACGACGAAGATGACGATGATGACGATGACGATGACGATGAAGAACCAGAACCTGAACCTGAACCTGAAAAAAAAAAAGGTAGGGGTAAAGGGTCAAAGTCTAAATCCTCTAAGTAATTAATTATATTTTATAAAATTTTATTATTTTAAATTAAAAATTATAAATTTTTTACTTATATAAATAAAAATATAAATAAAATTGAAATTGTAAATATTATTACTAAAAAAGTAAAAATGAATTCTACACTTTCAACAGAAGAAAAAAAATTTACACTTCCATTTCCATATATTGATTATCAACATTATTGTATACTTCCAAATTACATTGGCGACGAAATCCCTGATGAAACTAGTATTATACAAGAAGATATTGAAACAATTATGGAACAAATGAAATGTACTCGTTCTCAAGCAGTTAGAGCACTAAAAAAAAACAAAGGTGATTTAATTAATGCACTAATGGAATTTACTATAACTGGTTTTAGCAAAGGTTATAATATTACGGATCAGATTGACAAAAGGGGGATTCAATGTATAATTGGAGTTCCTGATATGGATGAACCTGGAATATATTCTCACAATATGAAACCAGTTATACTTTCAATTACAGCTTCTGAACATTACGACATAGAAAAATTGGAAGATATTGTTGGGAAACCAGTTGTCGTTTTTAGAAGAAAAAAAGACAAAGAAGGAAAATATGTAACACCAACTACATATTATCTCAAGAAGGCAACTATTAAGAAATTTAATTGTCTAGGAAGATTTGATATGGCGGAAGCAGATATTATAGAAACTTCTACTGGCGAAGAAACAAAATCAGTGAGAATTCAAAGAATTTGTATTGATTGGGAAAAACAATAAATATATATATTTCTAAAAAAATAAAAAATAATTTTTTGTTTTTATTAAATTATTACATATAATTTACCATATCTTCTTTATCTTAATGTTTATCACTTATTTTTTCGGTTAGTTGATTTTCATAATATTTCTTCACTATTGGAAAATCACATTCTCGAAAATCTCTATATTCTCCATAATTAGTTTTTGCTTTTATGTTATTATTAGGTCTAACATATCCCCCCCCCCCTTCTTTCCAAGTTTTATCAAACCCCGAAATAGAACCTTTATGATAAGGTAAATAGGTCTTATCCATAATATATAATTCACTTTTTAAAATATCTCTAATACTGGACATATATGGATTAATGAATCAATTATTACAACATTAAACATTATATCCTTTTTTGTTATATTTAGATATGTCAAAATAAATTTTTAAAAATAAAATTGATTTTATTTAAAAAATACTTTATAATCATAAAATACACAATATGGTTCTAGAAAAAGCACATTCATTTAATACTTCAAAACTTAGTTTTTCCGATGTAAAAACTAATAAAAACGGCGGTAAAACCGTATATATTAACCTTAATAACAGTCAGTTTGTTTTACAAACACCAGTAATGACACTTCCATTTGATTTAAATGTATATGATAAAGGAGATTATCCCAAATATTCTATTGAAGGTTCGTTTAGAGATATAGAAGATGATTACAGAATTAAAGGATTTTATGAAAATATGGAGAGATTAGATAAACTAATTTTAAGTCAAGCAGTTAAAAATAGTATGTCTTGGTTAGGTAAAAAGAAAACAAATGAAGAAGTTGTAGAGGCATTATATACTCCAATTATTAAAAGGTCAAAGGATAGAGAAACGGGAGAATATGATGGTAAGTATCCATCAACTATGAAATTTAAACTCCCATTTTGGGAAGGTAAAACATCATATAAAATGTTAAGTTTTAAAGATGATAGTCCAGTAGATATGGAACAAGAAGAAGTATTTACTAAGGGTTCAAAAGTTCAAGCAATAATTAAATGTGGCGGAGTTTGGATGGTAAATGGTAAATTTGGTTGTACTTGGAATATATATAAAGTTAGAGTAGAAGCGACACAAACTATTAAGAATTATTCATTTGTGGAAGATGATAGTGATTCAGATAGTGATTAAGTTTCATCTAAAAAATGCCTAGCTTTAAAAAGCATATATAAAGTAGTTATTAATCCCAAAACACTATACCAAGGATACATTTTTGCTAGTTTGGCTAATGTTGGACTATCTTTATATTTTTCTAAAAATTTATATTTTTCATTATCTTTTTTATGATAATTTATAATCGTAAGTAAATGAACACTACTCCATATAATAAATACCATAATATTTGATGAAGTCGCAAGTTTTTCTAAAACACCTTTACCCACCAACACACATATAAATGAAGAAATACTTAATACAATAAGAGCATTAATGGGCATATTTTCAAATATTTTACTTTTTTTTTTATTTTCATAATTTTCTATAGTTTTATTACTATTACTTTTATTTTTACTTTTACTTTTATTTTTACCAGTTAAAAATTGTGGTAAAGAAGAAATTTTCTTTAAAAATCTAGGAGCAATTCCAATTTCCGCAAAATTTTTCAATAATCTTGATCCTCCTAAAAGTGTGAATAAAATAGTTGAAAACATACATATAATACACATTATAGTTGTTATATCTCCTCCTCTTTTACCTACAATAGTAGAAAAAGCTTGTGATAATGGGGCTCCATTTTTAGCAGAATTATTTAATCCAATTATAGATATAATTGATATTGCAATAAGAACATATACTAAAGTAGAGAATGATATAGAAGTAGCCATTGCTTTGGAAATATTTTCGGGATTTTTAGTTTCTTCACTCATTTGGACTAATGCCTGAAAACCATTAAAGGCAAAAATACTCATAAAAGCGGCCTTTGCTACATTACTAACACTTTGTTTCGCCGGTTTATTGAAAAAATTAATTTCTCCTATATATTTATGATTTTTAAATGCTATACCTATAACAAAAGCAAATAATAATGTAATACCTGTCATAATAATTTGATTTAATCCTGAAGTATATTTGGTTCCTACTATATTAATAAATGTTGGAACAAAAATAGCAAGGAATATTAAAACATAAGAATTCATTTTAATTCCCAATAAATGAATAAAATCCTTCATACCTGCACTTACCGTAGCAATACCAGACATAACACAAATCATAACAATCCAAATTAATACTGCGGCACCACCTTTCGCTAGTTTATTTCTAAATGAATTTTCGGGTTGTTTTTTATCTCCCATAATACCTAAAAACCAAGAATATTCAGCATCATTTACAGGATATTCCATATTCAATCTAATAAAACTAAATCCTGTTAATATACTAATAAAACCTCCTATAATGAAAGCTAACCAAGAATAACCCTTGGCATTATTGATTACAAAAGGCATTAATGTAAAAATACCAGCTCCAACAATTAAACTATAACCAGCAAAAGATAAATCCCAATATCCCAAACTTCTATCAAATTGATCTTCTTTTTTATTTTCCTGATTTGAAATAACTAAATTATTAGAATTATTTATTAAATTATTACTCATTATATATATATAAAATAAAAAAAATTGATAAATTATATTAAAAAATAAATAATTTAATATTATGGAACAAGGAAAAATAAATTTAATATTAGGTTGTATGTTTTCAGGTAAAAGCACTGAAATTATTAGATTAATAAAACGCTATAAACAAATTAAAAAATATAATCTTTTACTTATTAATAATTCTAAAGATAACCGATATGGAGAAAGTGTTATTTCATCACACGATAAAGAACAAATTAAATGTCTATCTCTAAATAAATTATCTGATATCAAAAATACAAATAGTTATAAAGATTGTAATGTAATTTTTATTGAAGAAGGACAATTTTTTACGGATTTATTCAATTTTTGTACTCAATCCGCAGATGAAGATAATAAAATTATATATGTTGCTGGATTAGACGGTGACTATCAAAGAAAAGAATTTGGACAAATATGTAAATTAGTTCCACACGCTGAAACAATTACTAAGTTAAAGGCATTATGTTTTAAATGTGGCGACGGAACAGAAGCACCTTTTACTAAAAGAATCGTGGAAGAAAATAAAATAGAATTAGTTGGTTCTGGAGAATATTATATTCCAGTATGCCGAAAACATTTTAATATAAATAGTTGAATATAAGTAAAAAAATTTTTAATATTTAAAAGATATTTCATTTTTATTATTTATGACTAAAAAAACAAATGAAAATGTATCGGAGCATTTAAATTTGGAAATTAAAATACCTAAAAAAAGAGGCAGAAAACCCAAAAATAAAATAGATATTAATGAAATATTGGAACCGAAAGTTCCTAAAAAAAGAGGAAGAAAACCTAAACCAAAACTTGAAGGAGAAGTAAAGAAAACACCAAAGAAAAGAGGTCGGAAACCAAATTCTTTAATAAACATAGAAACAAAAATTTTTCAAGAAAACACGTGTTTAAAAGACAATGTTCTTCATTTAAAAATTAATTCAGAAAAATTAAAGAATAATATTTTTACAGATATTTATAATTATAATCCTGAAATTAATAATCCGAAACCATATGAACCAAATGAACAAGTATTTAAGAGCCTTAATTTTAATTTAAATAATGAATCTGAAGAAGTTGAAGAAATAATATATGAAAATGATATTATTATAGATAATAATCCTAAATTAGAAAATGTAAAGAAAAAATACGAGATAGAAAAAAAAAATATAAAATATAATAAATTAAGTTTAAAAAAAAAGAATATTAAGTCATTAATGGTATATTACAATGAATACAATAAGAGAAGAGAATGGCCAAAAACATCAGATTTAAAGTGTTTTTGGTGTTGTCATAATTTTGATACTATTCCGTGTGCGATACCTACAAAATATAATAATAATAATTTTTATGTATTTGGTAATTTTTGTAGTAAGGAATGTTGCGCTGCTTATAATTTTGAAATGAATGATTCTAATGTATGGGAAAGGTATAGTTTATTAAATTATTTATATTCCATACTTACAGAAAATAAAGATTTAAAGATAAAAATGGCTCCTTCGCGTTTGTGTTTAACTATATTTGGTGGTAATTTAAGTATAGAAGAATTTAGAAAATGTAATGAGGATTATTCTTTAAATTATAAGGTGATATTTCCTCCTATGATTTCTATTATACCTTCGATAGAAGAAATAAAGAAAGATGTTCTAAAAACAAATAAATCTATGTATATTCCAATAGATAAAGATAGAATAATGAGAGTAAATAATGATTTAAGATTAAAAAGGAAAAATCCTATTACTAATAAAAATACATTAGAGAATTGTATGAAATTAACATATAATTAGTTTTGTTGTTCAGTCTTCGAATATTTTATATTTGATAATATTAATATTATATGCCTATAAATCAATTATTTTGTAAAAAACCAGATAATATTATTTTAGTAAAAATATTAAAATGTTTTAATTTAGAGAATTTACAAGATGATAAACATTTTACACGAAAAATATTAAAAGATTTAGATACTGTTAAAAAAATAGAAACTATTGAAGAAGAATTAAATGAATATTATATTCCTTGTAAAGCACAAAAATATTTAAATGATTTGAATGAAAAAAATGTGATAACTATATTAAGGCAAATTGTAAAATGTTTTAATTATTTTGTTTTTTCCAAAGAAAAATATATAAAAGGAGAAAAAAATATAATATATCAGGTTATGCCTATAAATAAGAAAGAAATATTAAGATTAAAGAAAAAAGATGAAAAATATACTTTATCTTTTGATTAAATATCTTTTGATTAAATATCATTTGATTAAGAAATTGTAATATCTTTATCAACTGTTTTTTTATTATTATAAGGATTTATTTTTTGTTCTTCATAATAATCGGATAATTCTTTATTACAATTTTTTTCTTTTTTATTATTTCCTCCGCATTTTTTTAACTTTCTTATTGAATTTTTATAAAAAGGAAATGGTATTTTCTTCATTTTTTCTTCATTTGTATCTTTAAGTAAATCAAATTTAGTTTCCCATTGTTTATAGGTACAAGAATCAAAATGAAGAACACATATTTTATTGTCTTCCATATTTTCTACAGGCCCTGTAAAATAATGAGGACCTTTAAATTTAACATCTTTCCTTACTCTTGCGACTGATTTACCATTCGCATATGATAAACAACCACCTTTTTTACAATCTATAAATTTATTAGTATTAAAGCATTTTTCTTCATTATTGGGGAATACTGCTTCAAAGTTTTTAAAATGAATACAACTTTTATCTTCTGATACTTCTTCTAAATATTTCCTAAGTAATATATCCTTACTTAAACCATTTTCTTCTCCAATATATATTAATTCATCGGCATCAGTATGAAATAGATAATCAATGCCCATTTCTTTTGCTTTTTTTAAATTTGAATTCACATTTTCTTTTTGTCTATCCATAATTGTTAAATAATTATGTTTCATATCAATATCTTTCTTATTATGAAAAGAAGCTATAACTCTATTACCATATGGTTTAATAAGTTTTTCATATTCTGGAGAATCTTCTATTCTTAAGAAAATATAATCTATTTTTAAAAAGTCTAAATGATACTTTAACCAGAATTCAAAATCTGGTTGTTTAGTAACCATTGAACATATAGATACTTTAACATTTTTATAATTATCTAAATTTACAAAATTTTCTTTTAAAAAATTTTTTTTTTTTAATAAAATTATAAGAACTATTATAAGGAGTATAAAAATAATATATATCATTAATATTATACTATAAAAAAACAAAAAAACAATATAAAAATATTAAGTTAATTTAGCAATTTAGCTTAATTTGGCAATTTATGTATTAACATTTACTAAAATAAAATGTTCTAAATTAATAGGAATTTCATATAATATAGATGGATAATTCAACATCACAAATATGATTTATTTTTTAATAATTTCTAATAAAAAGAAATTATTGAATTAGATAAAACTAAATATCTAATTTACTTTATGAAATATTTTTTTTATATAAAATGAACGGACATTTAATTATAAACTTAATAATATATTAATATTATATGATGGAATCTAGTATATTTGAAATTGTAAAAAAAGAAAAAAAAAATATAACTTATATTAATCTTCAAACTATTAATAAACTATTCTGTAAATATTTTTTTAAATATATTGTAGATATTAAAAATAGTTTTGAAGAAATAAATAACTATACATTCGGTAATAATATTACAAAAATAAGTAATATGTTATTTAATATATTTTGGATTATATTTTTAGTTTCATTTAATATTCATATTACTATATTCTTTGTCGAAAGAGCATCCCTTCTATTTATAGAATACATAAAACTTTCCATTGAAAAAAATGACGAATCAGAAAACCTCATTAATCAATCAATTATTTTCACTTATGATAAAACTATTGGTGATACATCTCTTGAAAAAATAATTGAAGAAAATAAAAAACAAGAAGATATTAACCAAGACAAATATAGGAAAATACTTAAAATAAGAGATAATACTTATATATTTGTAAAAATATTAGATAATATACTTATAAAAAATTATTCCGATATAGAAAAATATAAAAAAAATAATAAATATATTATAAATAAACTATTTCATATATACCAAAATAATAATACAGAAAAAATAGATAAATACTTATTTTTTAAAATTAATAAAATACTTAACGATTATACAACAGAAAAAGGATTATTCCTTATTCGCATTGTTATAGAAATTATTTATGAACTTGTGAATATTGAAAATATAGGATTTTTCCTTAATATTTTAGATAATACATTAGAATACTACGAAACTAATAATCTATTAGATAATATATCATTTGGAACTAAGGATATACATAATAAAAAAATTTATAATGAAATTAAAGAAAATATTTACAGATTTATTAACTAATTGCCCTTCTTCTTCTTGACTGTTAGTTTAACTTTTCCATTTACCATTTTCCCTACCTTTTTACCTTTTTCTCCATTATTCTTTATCTTATAAACTATATCTTTTATGATATAATATTCCTTAGTTTTATGTATAACCTTTTCTAGTGTCTCTGAAACTTCTTCTTCTACATTTGTAACTTCTTCTACATTTGTAACTTCTTCTACATTTGTAACTTCTTCTACATTTGTAACTTCTTCTACATTTGTAACTTCTTCTACATTTGTAACTTC
>Ga0209534_10003007_pt1 | contig 16308 bp, 15 predicted proteins | sample COG_07_FD_184751 | JGI IMG/M metagenome (GOLD analysis project Ga0209534, IMG submission 184751) | Pelagic Microbial community sample from North Sea - COGITO 998_met_07 (SPAdes) (version 2) | ecosystem: Environmental > Aquatic > Marine > Neritic zone/Coastal water | place: Helgoland, sampling...
AAAAGAGTGAAAGAGTTGTATTGAAAAAAGTATTTTCATCTATATTATTCTGTTCTTGCATACAAGAACCATGTTTTGTCCACTCATGTTGCCAAAGTGTATTATCACAACTATGCCAGTATCTATCCATATCTGTTAATAATTTACCAGTTGGTTCTACATACGAAACATATTTGCAATCCTCTGGATATGCAGTACTATTTATTTGAGGCCAGAGTCCATGAATCATATACTCTGTACTACACCATTTTTGAACTGCTAGTTCATAATAGTTATATATGTTAGTTGAAACTACCATATTAAAACCTGCTAATATTATTAGTTTTGATATCATTATATATTATTTTAGATATAATATGATGTTTACATAAATTATATTCATTTTTTTATAAAAATAAAATAAGACCCTAACGCCTATAAATACTAAACTGGACCTATTACATCTTTCAATCAAATGTGTAAAATATTGATTTATATAATTATAATTCTAATAGTACTACAATATAATGCTATTAAAATTATCTATAAAACTTTTTACAGTGTGTATTATGTTTACCAATGTATTATCTGACAATACGTGTAATATTCTATCTCTAAGTGGTGGCGGTTCATTTGGCGCAGTTGAAGCTGGTATACTAAAAGATTTATTTTCTAAAAAACTAATTGAAAATGAATTTGATATTATAACAGGAATTTCTGCAGGTGGACTCAATGCTGGATTTATATCATCTTCTATGAATATTTCAAATACAGTTGATGATTTAATTTCTATATATGAAACTCTTACAACTAATGATGTATACAAGAAAGATCATGTGTTGGAAATATTTAAAACATGGGGATATTATGATACATCACCACTTGAAAAAACAATTACAAAAATCTTATCTGAACAAACTAAAATTACGGATAGTATATTACCTATAACTTTAATAGGAGCGTCTAATCTAAATCTAGAACAATTAGATGTATTTAGATATGATTTATTGCCATTAGATTCACAAATTGATGTTCTAATGGCAACCTCTGCAATCCCAATGCTATTTCCCCCTAGACGAATGGGTGATTATATATATATTGACGGTGGTGCGATTGATAATGAAATGATATATCAAGCAATGGGTCAGAAAGAATGTAACTATTATAACTATGTCTTTATTAGCGCTAGTGATAAAAGTGTTGATAATAAAGAAATTACTTCTTATAAAGATTATTTAAAATCTGTAGTTAGATTAGTCCTTGATACATTTGATTATCAATTAGCCGGAATGAAAAATAATTCTTGCTCCTATCCACAGGGTATAATAAAGGCTTGTTTTCCTGATAACGATATGTTAACAGGATATAGTATTCTTGACTTTGACCATGGAAAAGAACTAGTTGATATTGGCATGAATCATTATTCATGTGAAGATATTAAATTATGTTAATTACATATTTATTTATTTTAAGTGATTCTAACAGTGTACTAGAAGTAATCTGATTGCATATACCATTTATTAGTAATGCTATGGTTATACTAATTATTGATGATATTTTTATATCAAAGGAACCAATATCTATTTTATTTGTTAATTTATCAAACATAAAATAATTCATAATATATGATTGCATAGAATTGTTCCAAATATGCAATAAGATACATAAAATAATTATACCAATGCCATGTAATGTAAATAGTTTTTTTAAATAAATATTATTCATATATATCTATATATAAATTAATTAATTACTAGTATATCTTTAATCTACTTCACTAATACTAGGACCTTCATCGTGCATTTCACCTTCAGGTGGTACAGGCGGCATACCATCTGGCATACCATCTGGCATACCACTCATACCTTCAGGCATATTGGCTTGATATGCTTTTTGAACAAGTGGCATTAGAATTCCTTCAATCTCAGTATGTTTAGTATCATAATCTTCCTTTGTTCTTGTAGCATCATCTGCTGATTCTAACCAATCAATTCCTTCTTGTGTTGTTTTATCAACAGTTTCTGCATCATCTCCAAGTGCTGTCTTCATCTTTTCATCACCAATCATTGTGCTTCTAACAGAATAAACATATGTCTCAACCTTATTTCTAGATTCGACCTTTTCTTTTAGTATAGTATCTTGTTCCTTAAATTGTTCCGCTTCAGAAACCATCTTATCAATTTGTTCCTTAGACAGACGATTACTTTCATTAGTAATTGTAATTTTCTCACTTTTACCTGAACTCTTTTCTACAGAAGAGACACATAGAATACCATCTGCATTTACATCATATGTAATTTCAATTTGAGGAGTGCCACGAGGCATTGGTGGAATACCGGAAAGTTGAAATTCACCAAGTTTATTATTGTCTCGAGTCATTGGACGCTCACCTTCAAATACTTGAATTGTTACACCTGGTTGGTTATCAGATGCAGTACTAAAAGTTTGTGTCTTTTTAGCAGGTACAGTTGTACCTCTGGGTATAAGATTAGTCATCATACCACCTGCTGTTTCAACACCAAGAGATAAAGGTGTTACATCTAGAAGAAGAAGTTCACTTGTCTTATCATCTGTATTTCCTGAAAGAATTGCTGCTTGAACCGCTGCACCATATGCTACTGCTTCATCGGGATTAATGCTCTTACAAAGTTGTTTTCCATTGAAAAAGTTAGATAGTAATTCTTGTACCTTGGGAATACGAGTAGAACCACCGACTAATACAATATCATGAACTTGACTCTTACTCATCTTTGAATCTGTTAACACAAGTTCTACAGGACTAATACACTTGTTAAACAAGTCCATACACATATTTTCAAACTTAGCTCTAGTTAGTACGGATGTAAAGTCAATTCCTTCTGCTAAACTATCTAGTTCAATTGTAGCTGTTGTTCCTGAAGAAAGAGATCTTTTAGCAGTTTCAGCAGCTGTTCGAAGTCTACGAATTGCACGCTTGTTCTTAGAAATATCAATCTTATGCTTTTTGGTAAATTCTTTTGACAAATATTCTGTAATAATATGATCAAAGTCAGATCCACCAAGATGAGTATCACCTGCTGTTGCCTTTACTTCAAATACACCATCTTCAATTGACAATAGTGATACATCAAATGTTCCACCTCCAAGATCAAAAATTAGTACATTTCGTTCACCATTTGTTGTTTTATCTAAACCATACGCAATTGCTGCTGCTGTTGGTTCATTGATCATACGAAGAACATTCAGTCCTGCAATTACACCAGCATCCTTAGTTGCTTGACGTTGTGCATCATTGAAATAAGCTGGTACTGTAATTACTGCATCAGTAATATCTTCGCCAATATATGATGTTGCTATTTGTTTCATTTCTGATAAAATCATAGCAGAAATTTCTTCTGGTGTAAAATTTTTATTTTCATTATTATATTCTACTCGAATTTTTGGTTTACCATTGTCATTAATTACATCATATGAAAGTGTTTTCATTTCTTTTTGTAAAAGGGGATCATTAAATTCTCTACCAATTAATCTTTTTGCATCATATATAGTATTAGTAGGATTTTGTGCTGCACTGTTTTTAGCAGCTTCGCCAATTAATCTTTCAGTACCACTGAAACCAACGTAAGAAGGTGTTGTTCTATTTCCCTGTTGATTTGCAATGATATCTACAGTACTATTTTGATATATGGATACACATGAGTATGTAGTTCCAAGATCGATTCCAATTGCTTTTTTACCAGACATTATTAATAAAAAATTACATTCTTATAACTTTCTAATTCAATTTTTTTCGGAATATATAATTTTATTTTTATTATCTATTATATTAACTGATTCGTCTGATGTATCTAGTGTGATATGGCCGTTTTTAGAAAATATTTTTTTTGATATATTATTAAATAATGGATAAATACACGAACTTGAACCTGAGATAACTTGTTTTAATATATAATTCTCACTAGTTACATCTATTATTTGTAAATTATGATCATGACCAGAAAAATAATAACTAACATTGTGTTTTTTAAATATCGGAAATAATTTTTTAAATAAAATATGATTAATTCCATATATACCATGTGATATAATTGGGTAATGACCCATTACAATTTTTACTTTAGTTGATTTTGATAATTCATCATCTAACCATTCTAACATTTTTTTTGAATATTCCAATGGTTCTTCTTTAAGTTTGCTTTTTACAATATTGTAATTTAAATTCGAATATTCAGGTGTTATCACATTTGTATCTATAAAAAATAAATCATATTTATCAATGGACTTTTTATAATAGTTACTATCCATATTCCAATTATTTAACTTGTATTCTATTTGAGCATTTATATTTCCTAAATAATCATGATTACCTAAAACTGAATATGTAACTATAGGAATATTTAAATTATTAAATTTTTCCCAATCAATATCATTTATACTTTTTATTCCATTTGGATAAAAATTATCACCTAATAAAATTATTATGTCATCACTATTTGAATTATCTATAATATTTTTAAAAATAACAGATGTTATATCATTGTAACTACCAATATCTCCAACAAAATTTATTTTCATAATATTAAACTATAGTTTTTATTTAATAAAAATTTTACACACCTTATTCTTAATGAATTATTTTTTCTATTTCTTCATAGAATCCATTAGTTTTACTAAATTCTATTATTTCTTTGTATGTTTCATTATAGTCTACTAATAATTTGTCCATAAATACTATTCCTTGAAACATATATAATATAACAACAGGTAGTTCTAATTTATATATTGATGCATAATTTATTATTTGTATTATTATATTTTTGTAAATCATAGTCGGATTTTTATTTAAAAATTTTTTAGACTCATTCATAAAGTGTATAATATCTGCATTGTTATTACTATTAATAAGTGATAAATATTTGATAATATTAATAGGATCAGGTTTTAATAAATTAACAGTTAATAAATTTTTTAATTTTAAAAAATGTTCATCATTGTCAATTGATCCCATTAGTCCGGTATCTAATATATATAAAACTAAATTATTCTTATCATTTAAAGTAACTAGAAAATTTCCGAAATGCCAATCGCAATGAAAAAAATTATTTATTAACATCAAGTAATAACTCAAATAAAGTAACTTGATAATTTCATTTTTATATATTGGATGTCTAGCTAAAAATATATCTATAGGCAATCCTATTATATATTTAGACAAATGATACTCGGGAGTACTATAAAATATATCTATTATTTCTACATTTTTAATATTTTTAAAAATATCTTTTAACCTTATACAATATTCATGTTCTTTATTTAAATTTATTTGAATCATATTAAAGTTATAATATTCATCAAAGTTGAATGGAAATGGTACATATGAATAATATAGAATATTATTTAAAATATCAAATGATTGTATTAGTTTATTTTTAATATTCGGATGTAATTTTTTTGTTATAATATTATTATTATTTTCTATATTGCCGATTGTTCCATTAATCATATAATTATTTTTTAAAGAACTAATATTTTTAAATGATTGAAATATTTTTATAAATATTGTACCACCTATAAATTCAATAATTTTTAAAAAAATAGTAAAATTAGTTAATAAATATACTTTAAAAAATATTATTATTAATAAAGATTTAATTAAATTAATCATTATTTAATACTTGAATTAAATCTTTATTATATTATTTTTCTATAAATATATATAATGAATGAAAAATATTTAATTTTATTTATAATAATAGTTATATTTATTATTTATAAATGCTCAAGTACTCGCGAAAATATGGCGATGGTAACCGCTTCTACATATTTAAAAGGAGAAAATATCAAGGAAATATATGATTTGACATCAGATGAACTTGAAAATATACCAACTATTGATAGTAAAATTATCAAACTAATAAAAGATGAAATTAAAAGTAAAGATGAAGTTGAAGATGAAGATGAAGTTGAAGATGAAGTTGAAGATGAAGTTGAAGATGAAGTTGAAGATGAAGTTGAAGATGAAGTTAATGATGAAGTTAAAGATGAAGTTAAAGATGAAGTTAAAGTTACAAAAGAGATTGTTAAACAATTAGATCCTTTATGGGAACAAAAGCGAATGCCATATGAAACTATACTTAAAAAACTTCAAATAAGATTAAAAGAATGTGGCGTTGATAAATTAAAACTAAATTTAAAAGATATTACTGGATTAAATAATAGAAAAAAATTTATACAAATACTTCCTATTTTAAGAAATGAAATTAAAAATAATATCAACTACGAACAAATTAAATGTTTTATATCAAGATATGACATAAATAACTTTATTAATATTGTTCAAATACAAAGTAAATTACCTAAATATTTACCATACAATAATTTAATAATGATAAATACATTTTTATATCATTTTACACCATACGGAGTCTTAAAATATAATTTATCATCTAATAAAAATATTGATAGTAAAAATAATGTAGTTGTTGCATCAATGGAATCAACTATGATTAATGATATTAATAAATATAATGATTCGTCTCATATTATTATCCCACTTAAGGGTGAATTATATCGAATTAAAAATGGTCAATTTTATAATATTAAAACTGGAGATAATGTAGATATAATTGCAATAATTAAACGTAATAATAAAAAATATTTAAAACAATTGAAAGAAAAGAAAAATATTTCTGAACGTCAACTAATATTAAAAGATGAGACAGACGAAGAAGATGAGACATATTACAAGTTTTACGATGAATATATACAATACAAAAATATGTATTTAAATTTAAAAAATAAACTTGAAGAAAAAGATAGAGAAGTTGAAGAAGAAATTAAAGAAGAGGTTGAAGAAGAGGTTGAAGAAGAGATTGAAGATGAGGTTGAAGAAATTAATAAAACTGAACTAGAAAATATTAAAAAGCAACTTATGTCTAAAAAAGCAGAATTACCTGAAGAATATTTTAAAAGAACCGTTTATGTTATTAATCATTCAAAAGATATGTATATTATTAAACCAACATTAGTAATACCCAATAGAGGATTAGGTAAAAGTATAAATGATATGATTAAGAAATATAGTATTGTTATTAAAGGTGTTATTCCACATTTTTATAATGATGTAAATAATAAGTTTCATGTTGAATATTTATTTTTATGTGATTCTAATTTTTATTTTAGATTTTCTGATGGGCAACTTTCAAAGCTATTAGATTTTAAGAAAGATTATAATTTTTCTTTCACCAAAAAATTAAAATATGAGCTATCGTGTTTAGAACACAAAACTATATTAAATCAATTAGTACAAACTAATAAAATATCAATTTCTAGAAAAAATAAAATTTTAAATAAAATGAAATGTTTTAATGACAATTCTATGCCATTCGAATCAGAAGATAATAAAGAATAATTATCAAAACTATAAATAAACTAATAATTCATTAAAATTCTTAATATTAAAATCTTTAATATTAAAATCTTTAATATTAAAATCTTTACTTTCATTTTTAATATCTTCAAGATGAAAAACTACTAAATCATTATTAATAATTAATGCATTAAATCCAGAATCAAGTGTAATAATGTTTGTTTTTTGATTTTTAAAATTATTAATAATTTCTAATAATTTAGTAATTGTACGGTGTTTAATTGTATTATAATTTATTTTGAAAAACATCTTGGGTATTGCATAAGTCCATATATTAATATCATCTGTATATTGTATTGGTAGAACGAACCCGTATTTGCCAAACTTAACCTTTTCAATCCAAGGATTGATTATCAAAGTATTTATTGTTTTACACCAATTATTAGATTGTGTGCCAATTTCTTTAAACTTTGTTTTCCAACTAGATGAAAAAACATCTGTAAATAATGGGAAAATTTCATTTCTCATTTTGCCTCTCCTTGACCATTTAGGCGTTGTGTCAAGAAAATATGGAATCTTATATAGCTCTGCAAATTTTAATATTTCACTTTTCCGATAGCTCAATAAAGGTCTATAAATTACACAATTACGATTTTCATTACTAATATTACTTATATGTTTCATTACTTCTATATCTAATATATTATGTCCTCGCATTGAATTAGTAAATATATTTTCGATTATATCATCTTCATGATGACCAAGCATAACACCTTTACAATTAAAATTAGATATAATTTCATTATATGAATTATATCTAATATTTTTCAATTCATCTTCAAATTCACTTCTCTTACTTTTTTTATTTCCTGATATTAAACATCTTTTATTATTGTCTGCAAAAGTACCTTCTACGTTCGTAACATTGTAATAAACATGATCGTATAAGCTACAATATTTTTTAATAAAATCTACTTCATCTAAACTTTCTTTTCTTAAATTATAATTAATCGTTGATGTATATATATTGAAATGTCTATCTATTTGTAATCTAAATAGAATAGATATTAATACCATTGAATCAACGCCGCCAGATAACGATACAAGTACGCCATTTTCATATAAATTATTATCTTCCATAAATATTTTTATTGTTTGTACTAAAATATTATTTAATGATATATCTGATATTCTTTCATCACCAAAAGAATATTCTTTTGGATGTTCTAATAAATATCTATAGTTAGTATCATTTTTATATAAAATGATATCAAATATTTTAAAAAAGCTATCTATTATTATACTTATTTTATTTAAAAAATAATTCATATTATATTACATTTGTAACATATTATAATATCTAATCAATTTTTATTATTTTATGAAATAATAGATAGTTTATAAAATTAAACATCCAAATTTTGAGATATATTCATTTGTGTAGATACATTTGATTGTTTACTAAATGAATAAGTGTTTAATATATTCTGAAAATCTTTATTACTATTTGATAAAACTAAAATATATGTATTTTGAATTGTTACATTCTTATATAAATGAAAATTATGATCTAAATAAGTAAATTTATTCTTTGATACCATTAATTTAGCTTTAAAAAATTTACTACTAAATATATCATTTATTGATGTAAAATCATCATACTCAATTACAGGTAATCTAGTTTTTTCAGGATAAGTATATTTCATTATCTTTCTACCCAAATTATCCCATATTGGAATTGTAATTATAAAAGTTAATTCTCTATTATTATTATTAGCATCCTCTATAAAATTTAATATTTTACTTATTCCATTATCCATTACCTCTTTTTGATATGGTGGGTTAAATCCATATACGCCATATAATGGTTTTAAATTAAAAAAACTTCCATAAGAACCAAAATACTTTTCAACATCGTAATAAATTGAACAAAAATTATTTGATGTTGCATTAATTGCTGAAGCAAAACATTCATAATCCAATCCAAAATCATCTGACATTTGTTCTAAAATATGCGGTAAAACACCCAATTGATTATTATTTGATCCAAGTAGTTGATATCGATATATAATTATCCAAATATATTCATCTAACTTTGATTCAGGTCCAGTATATCTACTTTGTAATTTATTATAAATATTTTCAGGTATCAAAATATTATTAACTATATTTTCTTGACGTTTATCACGAATTTTAAAAGGAATATCAATATTATATTTATAGAATACAATGTGCTTATTACTTCTTTTCTGATTTACCTTTTCACTTGTTATTTTAAAACACTTTTTTTTATCATTAAAATAATTACTTTTTTTATATTCTTCTAAATTTTTTAACGATCTATCATATTCTAATACTAAATTATCTAGTATATTTTTTATCTTATTATCCACATCTTCTAGTGTAGGATCATATTTCACAAAATCTAATAATGTTATTTTTAAAGATTCGGTATTAGTAAAATTATTTGGAAAAAATGGATCTCCAGAAAAATTATATTCTGAATATAATGTAAAAAACCAAGATGATAATAGATTTGTTATTGTTCGCGGATAAGATTTTTTGATACTAAATATTTTAGTTCCAAAAGTTTTTGTACAGTAATAAATAAATGATTTTAAAATATTTGCATATATTTTACCCCTATATAACTCTAATATTGGGTTCAACTCAGTATCTTTATTAGGTTTGTAGGAAAACTTTATGTTAAACTTTTCTATTGTTTCCATAATTATTAATAAAAGAGTGTTTTCTTTTTATATCATTGTTTATTTAATATTTATAAAAGTTTAAATCTAGTTTACTTTATTAAATGGTATTTGATAATCATATTATAATATCAAATTATGATAATATTGATATTGATTTTAAAAATTATTTATCCAAAAAAGATTCACTTATCTTTAAAAATTGTTCTAAAATTAAATTAAATATTTCTTCTAAAATTAATAAAATTATTTTTATTAAATGCAAATATATTAATATTAAATGTTCAGAAACCATCGCAGGTATTGATTTCGAAAATTGTGATAGCGCCATGCTTGTACCAACTTTTCCATATTCATTAAAATACATTGATTGTTATAAAACATCACTCAAATTATATATTAATACAACATTTGATTTAAATTTTAAAATAAATAATCAACTTAGTAATATTAAAATAATTAATACAGACTAGTTATATCTATCTTCCGTTCATAATATGAATTGTATATGAAGTCAAATCAGACTTACGTTGAAAAAACTTTACAAATGTATTCCCATATTTTTTGGCATAATAATCAGATATCTTAGCTTGAAAATTTCTGTTACCCATAAATCTTAATTTAGAAAAAGTATAATCTTTTCCTTCCAAATTAATTTGTATATTATCTTCTGTTAGATTTACATTCACTTTTACACCGCGCCAATCAGGATCTTGTCCTAATGAAGAATCAATTAATTCATCAATTTCTTTACTTGGTTTGCACTCTGTTAGTAAATCATCCATTCCCTTATTCATAGCAACCCAATAATTTGGATCTTTATCTTCTTTGGATCCATTGGAATTAGATTTTTTAAAAGGTTTCTTATCTTCTCTTAGTGCATTTTTATTTTTAAAAGTTTTATTAGATGATGTATGACTCTTTTTATCAGATGTTTCTTCAACATCTGATGAAGGTTTAACAGTAATAGGAACTTCAATTGTTTGTATTTGTTTCTTAAAAATAGAGGTACCTTCAGTTGGTTCAGTATTCATTAAAATATTTAAGTATGACATTACAATCAATACATATATTTAATTAAAACAATAATCAATTTTTATTCGATTCACATTAGATTAACAACCTTTTAAAGTTATTATATCTTTATTTACCCCTTTTGATATCATAAATTCTATTAGACTATCAATCTTATCTCCTTGAAAATGTAGTGTGTATCCTTCAATCTCATTATCGTCTTCATCTTTTTCTTTCTTTAAACTACCATTACATCCTTTTGTTCTTTTAAACTGTTGTAAATAATCTTTCAATACAGACTCTTCAATATTCCATCCAGTAATATATGTATTTGTTTTTCGACCTCTGGTTGTTTTCCAAATAGTTATATTTGTAGTTACAAGTACTTTTGTTTCTTCTTCATTTTCATTTTCAAATGGATTCATAAATATATGTATATTTGATTAAATATTACTTTTATCAATTTTTTTGCGGTTAAAAACATTCATCAAATATGAAAATATTATTTATTTTATTAAATTAAGGTCAAATACTGTTTAAATAATATAATTATTATCTTCCACATGTTTTGAATTATTTCCTTTTAAATAGTTTTTAATTATTGAACTAAAATCAAACTGAAACAATTTTGTTAATTTTAACTTATTTAATAATTTTTTATTATTAATTATTATAGTTGATAAATGTGAATTATTTCTTTTTAATACTTTAATATTATCATTTTTAAGTATATCATTATTATCTGCATATAACACCTCGCGAATTGTAATCTTTTTATTAATTCTATCGACTTTATAAATAATTACAAATAAATCTAAACCATTATCTTGTCTAATTTTATATTCTTCAAAATTACCATGTGGTAATTTTAGATCAGTTGGTAGATTATTTATACTCAAACATTTTGATTTTACTTCATATTTTCTTTCACATCCATTACATACTATATCAAGCGAAGGAGTATGATTGCCTAAAACAGCTAAATTATCAGTATTGCATTTTGGACAACAAAAGTTATTACCAATAAATTCTTCCATTATTTTTCCAATATATTTTTTTAAAACAGGAGCTAATAATGTTTCTTGAGGACATTCTCTGCATACATGATTACCTTCACAAAAATAACATATTTTTGATTTCGCATTAGTATTTATTACTTCAGTTTCGCATGTATCATTTATTTTATTATAAATTCTAGTTAAACCCATTATTGTATTATATTTACTTATATTTAAATATTATTCAATTTTTATGACTAAAATACTGGTTGATAATTTACTATCAAATTATAAAAAAAATATTATATCTATTGTACTTGCTTATAACTTAATGTTTAATTATAAAAAAACTATCAAATATATTGCAAGATAATTGTCTTGTTGATGGACTTGCATTATAGGCTGCGCCGTTTGATCTTCCTATGTATATTGCATCATCTAATATAATTTTATTACCATCAATATTATTTAGAATACCAATCCACCAACAATTATTAATATAATTTTGAATAATTATTTTAGCACCTGTATTCAAATAATGTAAATTATGAAAATGAATCCCGTCAAAAAGTCCAAATATTTCAGTTAAAATATCTATTTCTTTTTTTGTAATTGGATTAGACACTCCTTTTTTACTATCAACTTTAATATCAATATACACAGGTATACTATTTTCAAGGATTAAATTATTATGTATCAAACGTGATGACGGGGTACTGCTGCGATGTAATATATCATTATTTTCTAATTGAATGTTTAAACTCATAATAAATTAATTAATTGTAAATAAACATTTATTTTCAATTTTTATTTCATCTAATATAACTACTCTATATTAGATATTAATCACATCCTTTCTTATCATATTAGTCATATCTTTATTACTATTCTGTTGATTATAATTTCTAGTGGGAAATAATATTACTTCTCTAATAGAGTCTTTATTTGTTAAAAGCATTGTTAATCTATCAATCCCTATTCCCCATCCTGCAGTTGGTGGTAATCCATATTCCAATGCTTTTACAAAATGGTCATCTGAAGGTGGAATCTCATTGTCCCCTGCTTCTTTTTGTTTAGCAATTTTGTCAAATATTTCCTTTTGAGTAATTGGATTATTTAATTCAGTATAAGCATTACATATTTCTTTTCCATTAATAAATAGTTCAAATCGTTCTGTTTTGGTTGAATCTAACCTATGGGGTTTTGCCAATGGTGACATGATAAGTGGATGATTCATTAAGAATGTTGGTTGGATACATTTAGGTTCTACAAATTCACCTACTAGATTATCTACCAATCTATTCAAAGTAAATGGTGGTTCTACTTTAACCCCTAATAAATCGTGTAAATTTTTATATTCTTCTCCTGCATGTTCAGAATTTAGATTTGGAAGAACAAATTGTTCATCTTCCAATTTAATTCTAATCTCATTTTGTAATTCGTCCATCATATCAAGTTGTTTAAATGGTAGAGTAAAATTAATATCATTACCCATCCATTCAACTATTGTTGTTCCATTAATTTGAGTTATCATTTCAACTAACATTTCTTGTGTCATATCAATTAGCTTATAATAATCCGCACCTACCATATAGAATTCACATGCAGTAAATTCAGGATTATGAGTTGTGTCAATTGATTCGTTTCTAAAATTCTTTCCTATTTCAAAAACTCTATCAAGACCACCAATTACTAATTGTTTTAGATATAATTCAGGTGCAATTCTCATAAACATATCTTGTTTCATTGCATTGTGATGTGTCGTAAAAGGTTTTGCAGTTGCACCACCTGCTTGATTGGATAATACAGGTGTTTCTACTTCAATGAAATCTCGTTCTATTAGATAATTTCTCATTTTTGAAATAATTAAATGTCTGGTTTTAAAAATATCTCTCACTTCTTTATTTAGCATCAAATCAAGATATCTATTTGTATATCGAAGTTCTTTATCAACAAGTCCGTCGTGTAGATGGGGAAGCATATGCAAACATGGTGCTAAAATTTGCATATCAGTTGGAACTATTGAAAGTTCACCTTTTTTAGTCTTTGAAATAAATCCTTTTATACCTATAATATCACCTCTATGAATAAGTTCATTTATTCTATAAAATTCATCTTCTGAATGAAAAGAACTTAAATCAGACATAATTTGAAAATTAATATCATTTGTCAAAACTGTATAAAAATATAGTTTCTTTCCAGAAGCTCTTTTTAACATAACTCTACCAATTATAGATTCATGATTATCTCTTAGTCTTGTACCTGGCTCAATATGATCAAACTCTGAAATAATATTATTTATACTTTTAGTTGTTGCCCAAAAATTAGGATACTTTAATATATCGGTGCTTGTACGACTGTTATAATACTCGCTTTCTGTTAATGATTGCATTAAATATATACATATTTATTGTAGTTTTATTCTTTATCAATTTTTTTACTGTTAAAAATATTCATCAAATATGAAAATAACAAATATTATTACTAAAATTTTACGTAGTATTGTTTGAAATCGATAAATTTAAATTACATATAAATAAAAGATTAAATATACTATAATATAATGGTAAAAGTAGTTTGTCAGATTAAACCACATAAAGATAGTAATATAGAAATATCATCTAATAAAAAATTACAAATACATTCAGATTCAAAAGAATTGTATAAATATACATATGAAACTGAAATAGAAAAAGTATACGAATATAATTCAAAAGAAATATATGATAATGAAATTAAAAAGAACTTATATAAAAATTTTGGTGTATTTATATACGGTGATTCTAAAAGTAATAAAAAGCAAATACTATTTGGCGATGATAAAACCGAAGGAATTTTTGATTTAATGTCAAAAAACTTTGAAGATTCGTATGAAATAGAAGCAATTAATGTTTGTTATAATGGTACATATGATCTTTTCACCGGAAATAAAATAGTATTTTTTCCTAATGAAAATAAAACAAATAGCTATAAAGCAGTTAAACATCAAATTACACCTGAAACTATTAATTACTACAAAAAAATAATATATGATTCCAGAAACATACCAACATCACATCTAATTTTATATATTTATAAAAATGGTAAAAAATATCATATTGTTGATTTAGTTAAAAATGAACTAGATCTACTTGAATCTAGTATAATTAATGATTTGCAAATTATATTTATTGAATGTTCCTTAATAACACTAAAAAATTATTTTAGTAATCTTAATAATATACATGTGTCATATGACTCTTCGGATTTATCTATGTTACTAAAAAATACTAATAATTATAGTTTAATTATTTGCACAATTAGAGAAGGATATGAACACTTTTATGAATCTAGAGATACATTAAAATATATTGACTCTTTAATTATTAATAAATCATCAACAAGAAACAAAGTAATGTCAAATAGCCCAAAAAAGGTATCATTTTTAAAAGAAAAAAAGAATGAAATCATATCAGATAGAAAATTATTATCTCCTAAAAAATTATTCTCATCAAAATCTGATTTAATTAAAAATGATGATCGGTTGTCTCCTAAAAATATTAACTATAACGCTTTTTTTAATGCGGATATGTCACCGCTAAAATCCTCATATCTATATGATGATCTAGATGAATTGTCATTAAATTCACCTATAAATAAAACATCTTCTTTATCCCCAATTAACTTGTCACCACCTAAATTATCTTCATATTACGATGAATTAGAAAAATCTTTAGTATCTTCACTATTAGATCTGTCAAATAGTAATTATAATTCTATTGAAAGCGATTCAGATGAAAGCGATTCTATTAAAAGCGATTCTATTAAAAGCGATTCTATTAAAAGCGATTCTATTAAAAGCGATTCAGATGAAAGCGATTCAGATAATAAATATAATATCAAACTATGTAAAAATGAAGATTGTTCTGCTATAAAAACTAACATATTTAATAATAAATGTTCAATATGCACAGGTTATTTTAATAAGGATGGACTAAATGATATTTATTTTTTAAATGAAAATAATGAAAATGGAATATGTTCATTATGTGGTAAAACTAAAAATATATGTATTATGAAATCAACTTATCAATATATTTGTGTATCAGCATGTGATTCGAATGAAGATGAAGATGAAGATGAAGATGAATATGAAGATGATTATGAATCTATGTATAAATTTAGTTCTGACGGAATAAAAACAACTGATAGTGATAGTAATTTATTTGATAAAAATTATAACTATGACTATGGAGATGATGATGTAATATTAAGTAATAGT
>Ga0209534_10003008_pt1 | contig 16307 bp, 17 predicted proteins | sample COG_07_FD_184751 | JGI IMG/M metagenome (GOLD analysis project Ga0209534, IMG submission 184751) | Pelagic Microbial community sample from North Sea - COGITO 998_met_07 (SPAdes) (version 2) | ecosystem: Environmental > Aquatic > Marine > Neritic zone/Coastal water | place: Helgoland, sampling...
AACAGTCTTGGAGTAGTAGTCGAGGCCGCGCACCAAACGTGAATTGACTTGATAGCTAACGCCCGCTGCATCGAGCACGCTGCGCAGCTGCTCAAAGTGCTCGCGAGATTCACTGTCGATAAAGTCATGCAGGCTCGGCGCGTCGTTCAACAGCGCCTGCGTATGGGTATTTTTGCTGTCGAGAATCCGCATTGGATTAGAGTGCAAACGACGCTGGCTGTCTTCATCGAGCTGGTCCTGACGGGCGCTAAGAAAGTCGACCAAAGCAGCCCTGTACGCCGCTCGATCGGCTGCGGTGCCGAGAGAGTTAATCTGCAGCGTGACGGCATGATCGATTTTTAACGCTTTCCACAATCGAGCAGTGAGCAGCAACAGTTCGGCGTCGATATCGGGACCATTTAAGCCAAACGCTTCGACACCTACCTGATGAAACTGGCGCAGGCGACCTTTTTGCGGGCGCTCGTGACGAAACATCGGTCCGTTGTACCAAAGCCTTTGAATCTGGTTATGCAGCAAACCGTTTTGATTACAGGCGCGGACACAGCTGGCGGTGCCCTCTGGACGCAGTGTCAGACTGTCACCATTGCGATCCTCAAAGGTGTACATCTCTTTTTCGACAATATCCGTGACTTCACCAATCGACCGTTTAAAGAGCTCAGTCTGCTCCAGGATAGGAAAGCGTATTTCACTGTAGCCATAGCGCGCCAGCACATCGGCGATCACTCTCTCGAGATATTGCCACGTGGTTGACTGGTCGGGGAGCAGATCATTCATCCCGCGAATGGATTGGATTTTCATACAGTGCTCTTGCAAATCAGATCAAATTAAAGGGTTTAACCGCGGGCGATTATCTGTTCGGCATCCGCTGCCAACTGTGCTTCTTTGGCGGCGGCCTTGGCACGAATTTTCGCTTCCAGTTCATCGACCAGGTTGTCATTGCCCAGTTTGTGATCCGGCACACCATCGAGGTAGACCAGATTGGCCGGCGTGCCGCCAGTCAGACCGAAGTCAGACTCTTTGGCTTCGCCCGGACCGTTGACGATACAACCAATAATCGATACGTCCATAGGTACCGAGATATCTTCCAGTCGGCTTTCCAGCTCATTGACCGTGGCTATCACGTCAAAGTTTTGCCGCGAGCAGCTCGGGCAGGCAATAAAGTTGATACCTTTGCTGCGCAGACGCAAACTGCGCAGCATATCCCACGCTACTTTGGCCTCTTCGGCCGGATCAGCCGCCAGCGAAATTCGCACGGTGTCACCAATGCCATCGAGCAACAGCGCACCGAGACCAATGGCCGACTTGACTGTGCCTGAACGCAGTCCGCCCGCTTCGGTGATACCGAGGTGCAGGGGCTGTTCAATGCGTGTGGCCAGATCGCGGTAGGCGGCGACGGCCATAAAAATATCCGACGCTTTAACGCTGACTTTAAAATCCTGGAAATCGTATTTGTCGAGCAGGTCGACATTCCGCATCGCTGACTCAACCATAGCTTCCGCTGTGGGCTCGCTGTATTTGCGCAGCAGGTCTTTGCCCAGCGAACCGGCATTGACGCCGATACGAATTGGAATATTGAGGTCGCGTGCTTTCGCTATCACTTCGCGCAGGCGACTCTCTTTGGAAATATTGCCGGGATTAATACGCAGACAGTCGACACCCAAATCGGCAACTCGCAGTGCAATTTTGTGATCGAAATGAATGTCGGCAACGAGCGGAACGGTCACCTGTTTGCGAATTTCACCAAAGGCTTCCGCCTCAGCCATCGAGGGCACAGAGACGCGAACAATATCGGCGCCGGCGGCCTGAATACGTTTGATCTGGGCAACCGTGGCCGCAACATCGGCGGTACTGGTATTGGTCATGCTCTGCACAGAGATCGGTGCGTCGCCTCCAACCGGGACGTCGCCGACCATAATCTGTCTCGACTTGCGTCGTACTATAGGGGTGCCACTAAACATCGAATTGTTTACTCATGTTTGCCCGTTTTTAACCACGCCTGATATTCCAAATTTTCTTTTGAGTAGGGGAACAGGTTCTTTAACTTCAATCCCTCACTCGCGGCATTATCCCTGTTGCCAAAACGATTTTCTATTCTCACTGACAGCCACAGACTCTGTGCAGTGGGAGCACTCAACTGCCTAAAATGATCCAGTGCCAATTTACTCAGCGGGTAGCGTTGCTGCTGAAAATAAATTTCCGCTGCCTGTATATAGGGTGGTGCAAATCCCGGCGACAGCTGGGTCGCTTTTTCAAACGACTCCAATCCCGATTCACTATCGCCCAGCTGCACTGCACTGAGACCGAGTATATAAAACGCCTGGGCACGCCGCTCATAAGCTAAATCCTCAGTCACCGTCTGCATCTGTTCGCGGGCTTCCTGCATACGCCCTTGATTAAACAGAAAAGCGGCAAAATTATAACGCGCCAGGGTGTAATGTTTATCTGTTTTCAGCGCCTTGCGGTAGTGCCGCTCGGCCAGCTCAAATTCCTGTTCCGACTGATATAGCAATGCATAACCATTGTCGAGCGCGGCGGAACGCGAATTAAACTCACTGGCTTTTTGTAAATGCACGCGAGCCAAGTCGCGATTGTTTGACGCAATATAATTGAGCGCCAATTTTATATGCTGCTGATTCGCCTGACCCGGATCTGAGCCACCCCCGGATGAGACACAGCCAGCAACTGACAACAAGCCAATCAAAATGCTAAAACTTAAGGCTTTAATTGTCCGTTTAAAAACATCGGTTAAGCTTGTGTCCATGCTTCCCTCTCCTTGTTATCAACTTTCAACAATAACGCTTACACGATTTTGTAAAAGCTTCTTACCAACAGCAATCCTCTGCTGCTTACCACCAGCCCGATTCAAAAGGCTAGCCTACAAATTTAACGACCTGCTCTTCTTCGAGGCGCTTTTTATAGCGCTGCTGACGTTTGGTGCGGTCGTTGACCTCACCCGCCAGCTGGCCACAGGCGGCGGCAATATCATCACCTCGGGTGGTGCGAACAGTCACAGTGTACCCGTCATTATGCAGAATGTCCCTAAACCGGGTCAGGGCCACTTTGGTCACTTTTTTATACTCTGATCCGGGAAACGGGTTAAACGGAATCAGGTTTATCTTGCAGGGTAAATCGCGCAACAAGGCCGACAATTCTTTAGCGTGTTCGTCGCGATCATTGATCCGGTCCATCAAGGTATATTCAACCGTTACCTTGCGGCGATTATCCGGCATCTTGTCCAGATAGCGGCGCGCACTGTCGATAAAATCGGCCAGCGGATATTTACGGTTAATCGGCACTAGCTGATTGCGCAGCTCATCATTTGGCGCATGCAGTGAAATCGCCAGCGAAACGTCGCTGACATCACCGAGTTTATCGAGCTCTGGAACCACGCCGGCTGTGCTAAGGGTCACCCGACGCTTGGACAGACCGTAGGCGTTATCATCCATCATCAGACTCATGGCATCGACGACATTATCGAAGTTCATCAACGGCTCGCCCATTCCCATCATCACCACATTGGTTACCCGCCGCGGCGCTTTAGGATCGAACTGATCAAACGATTTTGCCGCGATCCACAACTGACCAATAATTTCGGCGGTCGTCAGGTCACGGGCAAAGCCCTGCTTCCCCGTAGCACAAAAGCTGCAATCAAGCGCGCAGCCAATTTGCGATGAAACACACAGGGTGCCGCGATCGCGCTCGGGAATATAAACCATTTCGATGCAGCTGCCGCCATCAACTCGGATTAACCACTTGCGGGTGCCATCGACAGAATCCTGACAACTGACCACTTCAGGCAGTACCACTTCCGCTACCTCGGCGAGGCTTTCGCGCAGACCTTTGGAGATATTGGTCATCTCGGTGATATCGTCGACACCAAGCTGGTGAATCCACTTGAGAATCTGTGTGCCACGAAAACGTTTCTCGCCCAGCGACTCTAAAAAGTCGCCAATGCGGGAAGCAGAAAGCCCCAAAAGGTTGGTTTTAACCTTTCGGGGCCGTTCGTCACTTGCTGTTATATCTGGTTCCTGGGACATAGAAGTCCTGGTCTCTTTGTTTTGAGTGTCTCTCGTTTTAACTATTCACCCCTAAATAATAGAGGCAAAACAGCCTTAGCGAGGGCAAATCTCATTGTCAGCAAAGAAATAGGCGATTTCACGTGCTGCGGACGCTGCTGCGTCAGAACCGTGCACCGCGTTGGCGTCGATTGACTCGGCAAAGTCTGCACGGATGGTACCCGGCGCGGCTTCTTTGGGGTTGGTTGCACCCATCAGATCACGGTTGGTCATAACCGCATTTTCTCCTTCCAACACCTGAACAGACACTGGGCCAGACGTCATAAAGGCAACCAAGTCTTTGAAGAAAGGACGCTCGCTGTGCTCGGCATAAAAGCCTTCAGCTTGCTCTTGAGTCAGGTGCTGCATTTTGCAGGCAACAATTTTCAGGCCAGCCTGTTCGAAACGACCGAGGATTTGGCCGACAACGTTTTTTGCTACAGCATCGGGCTTGATAATGGATAGAGTGCGTTCAGTCGCCATGGAATGTCTCCGAAAAAATATGTGTGGTACGTAAAGAAATTGCCCCAACGGGCGGAAAGCGCGGATTCTACCTGCCTGCGGTTACGGTCACAATAGGTTTTTCGGTTAGGCTCTGGGTTAGGCTACCAGCAGGCGCTGAAATTTATCCAGCGACACCGGCATGCTGAAATGTGCGCCCTGATATTTTTCGCATCCGAGACTCCGCAAAATATCCAAAACCTCGCGTTTTTCAACGCCTTCAGCGACGACATCGAGGCCGTAATGATGCGCGACCATCATGATCGCTTCGACCAGACCAAGCGTCTCTTTATCGGAGTTGAGGTTGCTAATAAATTCACGGTCAATTTTTAAAATATCCAGCGGCAAACGCTTAAGGTAGATCATCGACGAGTATCCGCTGCCAAAGTCGTCGATGGCGAAACGGGTACCCATATCGCGAATTTTTTTCATCTTATCGACCACCGACTCAAAGTCATCGATCAACAGGTTTTCAGTCACTTCCAGTGTCAACATATCGGGGCGAATAGCGTAGCTTTTAAGGCTGTGCTCAAGCGATTTGATCAGCTGAGGATCATGGAACTGTTTGGGACTGATATTGACTGCCATCTGCATATCTTCGTGCCACAGACCACGGTCGAGCATTTGGCGCAGGTATTCACAAGAGGTACGAATCACCCACAAACCCACATCGACAATCATGCCCGATGACTCCAAAACCGGAATAAAATCAGCCGGCGTACGCTGGGCTTGACCCGAATGCATCCAGCGCAACAATACCTCTCCACCTACCACTTCACCGCTATGAGTCGACACCTGAGGCTGCACATAGAGATCAAATTCCTGATTGGCCACCGCTTTGCGCAGACTGGATTGCATATTAATGCGTTGCCGCGCGCGACGGGTAATCTGGGAATCAAACAGCACCACGGTGTCGCGGCCACGACGCTTGGCTTCAAACATGGCGCTCTCGGCCTGTTGCACGGCTTCCTCGGCATCGACAATTGCCTCGGGTGAGGCATAGTAGAGCCCGGCATAGAGTACGCTAACGCCAACACTGGCGGTCACACTGACCTCGCCACTGTCGGTGAAGAATGGCCGCGTCAGCACACAGCGGAGTTCATTGGCAATCGCGAGACTGATTTCCCGCGCCTGCTCAGCGGTTTCGGCAATATCCCTGATCAGCACCAAAAACGAGTCGCCAGCAACTTGATCAACTTCCATATTGTCGGTGCAGATTCCTTTAATGGTCTCGGCCGCACGCTCCAGAATTTGGTTGCCGACTGTTTTGCCGAGGGATTCATTGATCGAGTTAAAGTGGTCGAGGTCAATTAGCATCAGCGCGCCGCAGGCGGTGTCGCGGTGAGGACTATTGAGATAGTCACCGATACTGTTGAGAAGACGTCGATTCACCGGCAGGCCAGAGAGGGTTTGATATTGGTCACTGTCGCTGTGCTCTTCAGGCTTTTTATCGGCTGAGGGCTCTTTGTCTGCTGAGGGCTCTTTGTCTGCTGAGGGCTCTTTTTCCGCTGAGGGCCTTTGATTCCCTGCGGGCTCTTGATTGGCTGAGGGCTCTTGATTGGCTAAGGACTCTTTTTCCTGCTCCGGCTGGTGTTGCTGATCTTGATTCGGAGCGGGCTGCGATTGGCTAGAGGGAATGGTTGAAAACTCTTTCATTACCATCTTGGCTAGAGAGGGCAGCGGATAAAGTGTAACGCTCAGTGTATTGTCGTGCTCAGGTTGGCTATTGGCGCCGGCGGCGGCACTCAGCGAGACTACGATTTCATCCTGTTCGAGAAGATTTTCAGAGCGCCAGAGAATATTTTCAGCCTTATCCTGACGAAGCTTTTCAATCACCTGTTTGAGTTGCACTACAGACTGGAGTTGATCCGGCTGCTCTTCACTGAGGGTGGCACCGACAATCTGTTGGCGCTCACAGTTGAGAATTTGCAGGGCTCGGGCGTTGGCATCGATGCAAACGCCATAGGCAAAGAATAAGGTCCCGAAAGGGACGGTCTCGAGGACTTTCTTGTAGAGTTTGTCTCGGTCTGCCATCCGTTGCCCGTGTCTCGCGTCCTGTGCGTTGGTTATTGGCTGGAGGTCGGGGTTTTAATCCAGCTCCTCCATCCAGGCCATTTGAATGGCTTCGAGGATTTTCTCTCCGCAGCGCTCAGGATCATCAGAAAAATCATCGAGATCCAGAACCCATTTGCGCAGATCGACAAAGTTGATGTACTGAGGATCTACATCTGGATAAGTATCCGCCAGTTCAATAGCAATGTCGTGTATATCTGTCCACTTCAGCATAGTCTATTACTCCATTTCCTGCTCTGTCTTGTCCGCCGTCAACGGCAGCATCGGCATCTCTTTTTCAGTGTTTTTCCGAGACCATATTGATTGTGTATTTAGGAATCTCAACGACCAGATCAATATCGTCGGCAATCAGCTGACAGCTGAGTCGCGAGTCCGGGTCTACGCCCCAAGCTTTGTCGAGAAAATCCTCTTCCAGTTCATCGGCCTCGGGCAATAATTCAAAGCCCTCCCGCACATGCACATGACATGTGGTGCAGGCACAGGACATCTCGCAGGCGTGCTCAATGTCTATGCCATTTCGCAGCGCGGCTTCACAGACGCTCTCGCCCGGCTCAGACTCAATCACTGCGCCCTTGGGACAGAATTCTTCATGGGGTAAAAATACGATACGTGCCATTAGAGATTATTCTCCACATCATCAAGACTCTGTCCAGCCAGCGCACTCTTGATGCTGGCATCCATTCTGCGCGCGGCAAACTCTTCGCTGATTTTGCCTACCGACTCAATCTGCCGCGCCAGTATTCGGTGTTCGGTACTGCTATCACGCACTTCTTGCAATGCTTTCAAGGCAACCTCAAGACAGTGATATTCAGCGTCATCAAGCAGTGCTCGACCATCTTTTTGCAATGCTGCATTCAAATCTTCAATCATACGATCCGCTTCGACCTGCTGCTCGCGCAGTGCGCGTGCCTTCATGTCGTCTTTGGCATAACTGAAGGAATCCTGCAGCATATTGGTGATTTCATTTTCATCGAGCCCATAAGAGGGCTTGACCTCAATATGCGATTCAGCGCCGCTAACCACTTCACGGGCATTGACGCTGAGCAGCCCATCCGCATCCACCTGATAAGTGACCCGAATCTTTGCTGCACCTGCCACCATCGGTGGGATATCGCGCAACTCAAAGCGCGCCAGTGAGCGGCAGTCTGCAGCCAGCTCGCGCTCGCCTTGCAAAATATGGATGGCCATTGCCGTCTGCCCATCTTTAAACGTGGTAAATTCCTGCGCCCGCGAAACCGGGATAGTGGTATTGCGATGGATTATTTTTTCTATCAGCCCACCCATGGTCTCAAGGCCGAGAGACAGTGGAATGACATCGAGCAGCAACATATCGTCACCCGATTTATTGCCAACCAGCACTTCGGCCTGCAGGGCAGCACCCATGGCTACAACGCGGTCGGGGTCGATATCGGAATGCGGGCGGCGATCAAACTGCTGGCCTACTTTTTCATGCACACGGGGGGTTCGGGTTGAACCGCCAACCAGGATAACTTCATCTACCTGATCAGTATTCAGCCCTGCATCGCGGAGTGATTTCTTTGCCGCGCGCAGGGTTTTGTCAATCAGCGGATCAATCAGACTATTCAGTTGATCTCGAGTCAGTACGCCGCGCCAATCCAGCACTTCAATCTCGACTGCATCCTGATCGGTTAACTCTTCTTTTGCCGACTTGGCGGTCTCAAGCAAAATTCGCTGCTCTACCGGATTGAGAGACTCTGCCATACCTACCTGTTGACGAATCCACTCGGCTATTACACGGTCGAAATCGTCACCACCCAAGGCTGAATCACCACCGGTTGAGAGCACTTCGAAAACGCCCCGCGACAGTCGCAGAATAGAAATATCAAAGGTGCCACCACCAAGGTCATAGACCGCAACCACGCTGTCCTCACGCTGATCAAGACCGTAGGCAATTGCCGCCGCGGTGGGTTCGTTGAGTAGACGTAAGACTTTGATGCCGGCCAGTGTGGCGGCATCTTTGGTGGCCTGACGCTGGGCATCATCGAAATAGGCTGGCACCGTAATCACTGCGCCGTCGAGCATTCCGCCCAGCGCGATTTCAGCACGGCCGGCAAGTTTGCGGAGAATTTCAGCAGAGACCTGTATCGGGCTGACCAGTCCGGCAGCTGTGACAATCTTCGGCATTCCGCCATCGTCGGCAGCAAACTCATAGGGCAACTGATCACCAAAGCTTTTGACATCACTGAGGCCACGACCCATCAGACGCTTGACCGACGACAGTGTATTCAACGGGTCACTGACATTGTGCTCGGCGGCCTCGTAGCCCATACAACTGACGCCGTCTTTGTAATAGTGCACAACCGAGGGTAACAGATGCCTGCCCTGCTCATCAGCTAGGGTTTCCGGCGTCCCGCTGCGCACGGCGGCAACCAGCGAGTTGGTGGTACCGAGGTCGATTCCCACAGCATGTTTGCGCTGATGGGGTTGCGGCGATTGGCCCGGTTCTGAAATTTGTAGTAGTGCCATGATTTAAAGGTCCTCTAACTCTTCTTCGCGCAGCTCAATCTCATCCAGCAGCTTGGCAAAGAATTGCATTTTGGCCACGGTGTCCAGAGCATTAGTGTAATCGGCCGCAAGGTGCTGCGCCTGAAAATCATTCTGCAACTGCAGGTACTGTCGCTGCGCATCAGTGCGCATGGTGTCCAATGTTTTGAACGGGTCAGCATTGTCACCTATATCGCCAAGAGCTTCACGAAACTCGATCTGCTGCATCAGAAAGTGGCTATCGCTGGTAATATGACTTTCCTGGCTGGCGTCGACATGCTCCAGCTCGAGTAAATACTGTGCACGCTTAAGCGGTGACTTCAGAGTGTCGTATGCCTGATTGATTAATGACGTGGTCTGCATCGCCAGACGTTTGTCCACATCGCCTTTGGTGGAGAAGCGGTCGGGGTGAAAGGTCTGCTGTAACTTGCGGTAGCGGGAATCGAGCAACTCGCGATCGACTGTCCACCCAGGAGGTAGAGAAAAGAGCTGGAAAAAATTCTCTTTTGTGAGCAACTCTGTGGACAAATCCAATCTACCGACCCCGATGGTTAACGCTGTTAAATAATGCTCAGTGCAGGCTCTTTAGACGTGAAAGCTCTCGCCGCAGCCACACTCATCTTTAACGTTGGGGTTTTTAAATTCAAAGCCCTCGTTCAAGCCCTCTTTAACGTAATCAAGCTGCGTACCATCCAGATAGACAAGGCTTTTTGGATCGATTACCAGTTTGACATCACCGCACTGGAATACCTCATCCTCAGGCTTTGCGCTATCGACAAACTCGAGGACGTAGGAAAGACCTGAGCAGCCAGTGGTGCGCACACCGAGACGAACACCTATGCCTTTTGCACGGTGTTCGAGGTGCTTGATTACGTGCTGCTCGGCAGCGGATGTCATAGTGATAGCCATAGTGGTCGATCAATTCCCCTGCTTTGAACGGATATCACGCACGGCGGCTTTGATGGCGTCTTCCGCCAGTACCGAGCAGTGAATCTTGACTGGCGGCAAGGCCAATTCTTCAGCGATTTGGGTGTTTTTAATACCTTCCGCATCATCTATATGCTTGCCCTTAACCCACTCGGTAAGCAGTGAGCTGGAGGCGATCGCTGAACCGCAACCATACGTTTTAAACTTGGCATCTTCGATAATGCCATCGCTGTTAACCTGAATCTGCAGGCGCATGACGTCGCCGCAGGCAGGTGCTCCGACCATGCCGGTACCAACATTTTTCGCGTTGTCATCCAGCTTGCCAACATTGCGTGGATTTTCGTAGTGATCGATAACTTTTTCGCTGTAAGCCATGGTGATGACTCCTTTAATAGTAACTCTGTTAAATAGACAATCGTTTTAGTGGGCCGCCCACTCTACCTGGCTTAAATCGACGCCATCTTTGAACATATCCCACAGTGGAGAGAGTTCGCGCAACTTGGTCACCGCGTGGCGCACCTTGACGATGGCGTCATCTATGTCTTGTTTAGTTGTATAGCGCCCGATGCTGAAGCGAATCGAACTGTGCGCCATCTCGTCATTCAACCCGAGTGCTCGCAGTACGTAGGATGGCTCGAGGCTGGCCGAGGTACAGGCGGAACCCGAAGAGACTGCCAAATCACGCAGCGCCATAATCAATGATTCGCCCTCTACAAAAGCAAAGCTGATATTGATAATACCCGGCACATGGCGCGTGGGCGAGCCATTGAGATGGACTTCTTCCATATCCGACACACCATCCCACAGACGCTGACGTAGCTTTGCAATGCGCGCCGACTCCTGGTCATACAGTTCACCGGCAAGCCGGAAGGCTTCACCCATTGCGGCAATCTGATGTGTTGCCAACGTGCCTGAACGCATACCGCGCTCATGACCACCGCCGTGCATCTGAGCTTCGATGCGCACCCGTGGTTTGCGTCGAACATACAACGCGCCAATTCCTTTCGGGCCATAAATCTTGTGTGCCGAGAATGACATCATGTCGACTTTCATTGCCTCGACATCGATCGGTGTTTTGCCGGCACTCTGGGCGGAATCAACATGGAAAAAGACTTTTCTCTCGCGGCAGATCTCACCAATTGCGGCGATATCATTGAGCGTACCAATCTCATTGTTAACATGCATAATCGAGACGACCGTGGTGTCTTCACGGATTGCATCGGCAACCACCTGGGGCTGAATCAGCCCTTCAGAATCCGGATCCAGATAGGTTACTTCGAAGCCTTCCCGCTCAAGCTGACGACAGGTGTCGAGCACCGCTTTGTGCTCAATCCGTGAGGTAATGATGTGCTTACCTTTGCGCTGGTTAAAGTGCGCGCAGCCCTTGATGGCCAGATTATTAGCTTCAGTGGCACCTGAGGTCCAGACGATTTCCCGTGGATCGGCACCGATCAGCGCAGCTACCTGCTCACGTGCATCTTCAACCGCAGCTTCCGCTTCCCAGCCAAAGGTGTGTGAACGCGACGCCGGGTTGCCAAAGTGGCCGCTCGGTGTCAAAAACTGCATCATTTTGTCTGCAACGGCGGGATCAACCGGCGTTGTCGCAGCATAATCGAGATAAATTGGAAGGCTCATCAATTGCTCCAGGTTTAGCAGGCGCTAGCCCGCGGACTTTCATTTAATATTAATAGCTGCTCAACCTGACGCTGAGCAATACTTTTTACGTCGCGGCGTGCAACCAGGTCAGCCAGCGAAATAGCATTTAAAAAACTGTGTATCTCATGACTCAATTGATCCCACAATGAGTGAGTAAGACAAATCTCTCCACCCTGGCAGTCACCCTTTCCCTGACAATTGGTGGTGTCCACTGATTCATTGACCGCATCAATAATTTGCGCGACAAAAATGCTCTCACTGGATCTGCCAAGGCGGTATCCCCCACCGGGACCACGCACGCTTGAAACCAATTCAGATTGGCGCAATTTCGAGAATAGTTGCTCGAGATAAGACAGTGAAATAGATTGGCGATGAGAGATGTCAGCTAGCGAAACCGGTTTGTCATTGGCATGGATGGTAAGGTCCAACATCGCGGTTACCGCATAACGCCCTTTGGTTGTCAGTCGCATAAACACACCTTGTCAAAGCAGTTGGCCGAAGAATCTTCGACGCCGATGAGGGCGTGATTATCTAATACCTGACTATTTTAGTCAAGTACCTGTGAGACGGTAGAACCGATTTTCGGTGCACTACTCAAGCGCGCCCGCATGCCTCTCAAGCGGTGACCTTCTATTTTACTTGGCGATTGTACGCTGCACCGCAGACAACAGACCACGGAGGATGGAAACTTCCATCTCATCCATGCGCACTCGGTTAAAAAGTCGTCGCATACGGGTTAGAAGTTGCTTAGGGTTTTCCGGGTCGTAGAACTTCAAGTCGGCCATGGTGGCGGCCAGGTGCTCATGGAAGAACTCTAGATCGCCGGCACTCACCGGTGGCTGGTCCCAGTCGGTCAGCGGCGGCAAGTTGCCCTGCTCGTCGGTAAGACTGGCCATACGAACCTCGTAAGCCAGCACCTGAACAGCAGTCGCCAGATTGAGCGAACTGTATTCTGGATTGGACGGGATGTGGACATGGTAGTGACACTTCTGCAACTCATCATTCGTCAGGCCACGATCCTCACGGCCAAACAGTAGCGCGGTTTTATGGCTGCCAGCTTCCCGATAAATTTTCTCACCACATTCCCGCGGATTTAACAACGGCCAGGGTATGCGCCGCTCGCGGGCACTGGTGCCAACGACCAGCGCGCAGTCGGCGATAGCCTCATCCACTGATTCGACAATGGTTGCATGAGCCAATACATCTCGGGCCCCCGCCGCACGCCAAACTGCTCGTGGTGCCGGATATTCACGAGGCTGCACCAGATATAATTCTGCCAGCCCCATATTTTTCATCGCTCGTGCTGCACCACCGATATTTCCCGGATGCGCGGTGTTCACTAGAACAATACGAATATTTGCCTGCCGCTCGGTTATTGACACTCGTCACCTCTTGAAAACATGGATGGCCAACCATTATGGGGCCGAAAAACGGCGGCGAGTGTAGCAGAATCACTCTTCTCTGGCACAGTAGTTCTGGTACAATGCGGCCGCTCTTTAAGTCACTTGGAATAGTTCTCATGCAACCTATGGTTAATATAGCCCTGCGTGCTGCCCGCGCTGCAGGCGAAATGATCGTCAAATCTGCTGATAATCTCGATCTGGTTAAGGTTGATGAAAAAGGCCGTCACGACTTTGTCACCGAGGTTGATCGACGCTCTGAAGAAACCATTATTTACCATATCCAAAAGGCTTATCCCGACCACCGCTTCCTCTGTGAAGAGAGCGGCGTGAGCGGCAACCCAAACAGCGATATCGAATGGATCATTGATCCACTCGATGGCACCACAAACTTTGTTCGCGGCATTCCCCATGTTGCGGTATCTATCGGTTGTCGTGTTAAAGGCAAGCTCGAACATGCTGTGGTGCTCGAACCGTTCAAACATGAAGAATTTACCGCCAGCCGTGGCGATGGCGCAAAGCTCAATGGCCGCCGCATTCGCGTCTCAGGCCGCGCCAGTGAAGCCGGCGCACTCTACGCCACAGGTGTGCCATTCAGCCCACCCTCTTTCGATCATATGCAGGGCTACTTAAAAACCATGCATGACTTCGCTCACAACTCCTCGGGTGTTCGACGGATGGGCGCTGCTGCACTCGACCTGGCCTATGTTGCAGCCGGACGCATGGATGCCTACTGGGAGATGTATTTAAAACCCTGGGATATCGCAGCCGGTGCGCTGCTAGTGCGCGAAGCCGGTGGTATGGTGAGTGATTTTCAGGGTGGTGAAAACTTTATGCACAACGGACACATTATCGCCTGCACCCCCAAGCTGTTTAAACCAACACTTAAAGTCGTTTCCAAGCATCTCGGCACACTAAAATAAACAGCCCTGAGCGTGATCTAGATAACCTGAGCATCTTCTAAACAAAGAGCCTTGAGTGTCCCTTAGATAAAAAGCGGCATAGCACGCTCAAAAAGCCAGTACGCACTGCACACGCCAATACCATAAACAACGACCTGGGCCAGCTGAGCCCGTCGATACTCAGCTCGCGCCAATGTGCGGGTTAGCAGCCACACGCCAAGCGAAACCGCTGCGATAAATATCAGCTGCCCAAGCTCAACACCCACATTAAAGAACAGGAGCGCTGGCACTTTCATCGCTGCCGGCAGGCCCAGCTCCTGCAACACCACTGCAAAACCAAAGCCATGTAGCAGGCCAAACACTACCGAGGCGCTGACCGGGTATCGCCATGTGAAGCTCGGTTCTGCGCCAGCGGAGGCGCGATGTTTCACAATCTCTACGGCGAGCAATAAAATACTCAGCGCAATCAAGAGCTCAACCAGTTCGGTCGGCAAACGAAAGACATCCAGCGTCGCCAGACTCAGGGTTAACGAATGGGCCAGGGTAAATCCGGTCACTGTGAGTACCAATCGTTTAAACGTGCCGGCTATCATCATTAGGCAGAGCACAAACAACAGATGGTCAGTACCGATAAGAATATGCTCAATACCGGCCACGGTATATTGAGCTGCCACTGCAGAGGTCGACGTCGAGGTGGCCAATGAGAAGCTTATGCTGGTTTTTTCTGGCCCGGAAAAAATCTGTATCGGCTCGCCTGAAAGCGGCTTGAAAACAACCAGCGATGTCAGTGCCGGATTGGTATGAGGGTAAATCAGATCAATCGCATACTGCGTCGACCGGTCGGACTCTTGGGCGTTTTCTCTCGCACTCTCGCCCGCACTTTGCTCACCGTTCGCGCCGCTATCACAGCGATAGTGTTTGCGACCGATCAGCCCGGCTGGACGTCCAGCCAGCGCACCATTTGCCAGACTGCAATTGCCGTGGCGGAACTCTACCGCAGGCTCCTGGCCCCGAGACATAACCGGCGGAATTTTCCACTTCAGCAGATATTCATTGATATTAAGCTGCTCGACTTCGACATAAACCGGACGCGCCTCATCAGCATATACCGCCATGCAGCTGGCCATTGCCAGCAGGACTGAGCGTAATACAAGTGACACACTGCGCATCATTACTCTCCACCAGTATCGAGAACCTGATATCTGGCCATAAGCTTTTCCATGGCTTCGCGCTTGGTTTGTTGCTGCTGTTCACGCTGTGCGTCGGCGAGCACATTGGATGCAATTTCTTCAAGCGACGGGATATAGGCAGGAGTATTTTTTACCAACAACACCAGATGCCAACCATAGTTTGACTGCACCGGACCCTGCCACTGGTCACTGGTATCAAAGGCGAAGACCTGCTGCTGAAACTGGTCGCCAAAATGGCTGGCAATTTCGTCATCGTCGCGATTGACATAGTTGCGGTTGTAGAGAAAACGTTCGCCATAGCGTGGCGCATTTTCAAACGGGACCTGCGCGTCATTGAGCGTTCGATAAAGCTCATCGGCAATGACCTTGGCTTGTTCAACACTGTGACGCTCGCTGGAGACAAACACATGAGTAAACGTAGCCGAGGCTGGTTTTCTGTAGTTCTCACGATTGGCTTCATAGTAACTGCGCAGATCATCTTCGGTTAGCGGGTCCGATTCATCGTAAAAACCCTGTACAAGATAATCCATTTTCTGAATTAACCGACGTCGAATAATTTGATCATTTTTATCCAGATTTAACGACATGGCTTCACGGAAAAGCGCCTCTTCACGAGAGTAGTCACCAACCAACTGTTGGCGCTCTTCCGGGCTCAGCGCTTGCAACGCTTGAACCGCATCATCGGATCTGAAGGTCTTTGCACGCAACTGCATATACTGCAACAACACTGCATCATCAACATCGATACGGTACTGATCATAGGTGTATTCATCGGCATTGATCAAACGCTCGCCCAAAAGCAATAACAGGGCGATAAAGACAAACTGGACAAGAGGTTCTTTAATTAATTTTTGCATAAGAATAGGCTGAAAGATCTCTGATAAATATAAAACTGACAGGTATATATAGCGAAGACCAGACAACTGTTCAAGCAGGTTTCAAACTCACCTGAACAGCTGCATGGACGTATATCCAATTAGGGTTGATACCAGACAGGTGATGTGTAGGCACGCTCCTGGATAGTTTTTGGCCCTCTGGGCGGCTTATCAAGCTGCAAGGCCAGCGAGTCAAATAAACCATTGCGTGGCGTTGGAATCT
>Ga0209534_10003011_pt1 | contig 16295 bp, 10 predicted proteins | sample COG_07_FD_184751 | JGI IMG/M metagenome (GOLD analysis project Ga0209534, IMG submission 184751) | Pelagic Microbial community sample from North Sea - COGITO 998_met_07 (SPAdes) (version 2) | ecosystem: Environmental > Aquatic > Marine > Neritic zone/Coastal water | place: Helgoland, sampling...
CGGACTTATTGGTAAGCTTCCATTTTCGGTATCGCTGTTTGGTGCTTATACCAAAACAACTATTGATTATGCGATTGGAAACACAAGTGTTACAAGCCTTGTCACTGTAAGAAACGGACTTGCGGCTTATAAATTAAACACTTGGACTTTACAAGCGTTAGGATCTTTGGATTTTAAGATTATGACGTTTTATGGCGGTTTTGGTTTAAATGGAGGAGTTTCTAATTTTGATATTAAAGGAAATTATGACCTAACCTATCAGGTCATGTCTTCCGAAAATCAAAATATGGGAACGATGTCAGAGTCGATCTCGGATCCTATCCGTTTAAAATTTAAGTCTACGGGAACACGAGCAACCGTTGGAGCGCGACTAAATCTTACATTTTTCAAGATTTTCGCAGACTTCACATTACAAGAATATAATACTGCAACCTTAGGGTTTGCATTTAGTTTTAGATAATAATTAGAATACTTTAAAAATAAATTAAAATGAAAATAACAGTAGTAGGTGCCGGCGCAGTAGGAGCAAGTTGCGCAGAATACATCGCCATTAAAAACTTTGCTTCCGAAGTCGTTTTATTAGATATTAAAGAAGGCTATGCCGAAGGGAAAGCTATGGATTTGATGCAGTGTGCATCTCTAAATGGTTTTGACACCAAAATCACAGGATCTACAAACGATTACAGTAAAACCGCTAACAGCGATATTTGTGTTATTACTTCAGGGATTCCAAGAAAACCAGGAATGACTCGTGAAGAGCTTATTGGAATCAATGCAGGAATTGTAAAAACCGTATCTACAAGCCTGGTAGAACACTCGCCAAATACAGTTCTTATTATTGTAAGTAACCCAATGGATACAATGACGTATCTAGCACATAAAGTGACGGGACTTCCAAAGCACAGAATTATAGGAATGGGTGGCGCTTTAGATTCAGCACGTTTTAAATACAGATTAGCAGAAGCCTTAGGTGCACCGATAAGTGACGTTGATGGTATGGTAATTGGTGGTCATAGCGATGTAGGAATGGTGCCTTTAACCTCTCATGCAACTCGAAATAGTATTAAAGTTTCAGAGTTTATTTCAAACGAGCGTTTAGAGCAAGTTAAAGAAGACACCAAAGTTGGTGGTGCAACGCTAACAAAACTTTTAGGAACGTCTGCTTGGTATGCTCCAGGAGCAGCCGTTAGTGGATTAGTTCAAGCGATTGCTTGTGATCAGAAAAAAATATTTCCATGTTCTATTTTATTAGACGGTGAGTATGGGTTATCTGATTTGTGTATCGGAGTTCCAGTAGTTTTAGGTGCTAATGGGGTTGAAAAAATCGTTGAAATCGAATTGAGTGACAGCGAAAAAGCACATTTGCACACCAGTGCCGAAGGCGTAAAAAAGACAAATTCATTACTAGACGTGTAAATATTTTGAAGTTGTGATTTGTGTTTCTCGCCATAAAAGCGCCTTTAAAATGCTCTTTTTATTGAAAACAAAAGAATCTATTGTCAAATCACATCGTAAATCATATATTTGCTCGTTTATAAAAAATTAATGCAGATTAAATTCATTCACAATGCAAAATAAAGGACTCGTAAAATTATTTGCTTTCTTATTTGGTATGGTAAGTATTTACCAATTATCATTTAGTTTTAAAGCCAATCAAATAGAAGATAATGCTAAGCAGTTTGCTATTGAAAAAATAGCCGATACTGAAACCGATTATGACGCTAAACGCGTGCTTGAACAAAGCACATATTTAGATTCGTTGAAAAACGAAGACGTTTATAACATTGGGGTTGCACAGTACAATTTTGATGAAGTTAAGGAAAAAGCCATGAATCTTGGTCTGGATCTTAAAGGCGGTATCAGTGTAATTCTTCAAATTTCTGTAAAAGACATCCTTGTTGGATTAGCAAATGAAAGTAAAGACCCTGTGTTTAGAAAAGCATTGAGTGATGCTGAAGAACTTCAAAAAGACAGTCAAAACACCTATTTAGAAGACTTTTTTGTAGCATTTGATGCCATTAAAGGCGATACCAAATTGGCGTCTCCAGATATTTTTGCTAATCGAACATTAAGTGAAGAAATTACATTTAATATGACTGATAACGAGGTTAAGCCTGTACTGTCTGTTAAAATTGATGAATCTATAGTATCTGCTTTTGAAGTCCTTAGAAAACGTATTGATAAATTTGGAGTCACACAACCAAACATTCAACGAATTGGAAACTCTGGTCGTATTCTTGTAGAATTGCCAGGAGCCAAAGACATTGAACGTGTAAAAGGATTGTTACAAAGTACAGCTCAGTTAGAGTTTTGGGATGCTTTTAAAGGAGAAGAGTTTGGAACGTTTATATTTCAAGCCAACGAAGTTTTAAAAGAACTAGTTGAAACGACTGCAACTGAAACCGATACTCCAGAATCAACTGATGATGCTATTTCTGATATCATTGGAGATACAGATGCCGAAACCGGTGATGTTGCTGAAGTAAATCCTTTAATCGATTTAATTCGTGCGCCAGGCTATAATGGTGGACCTGTAATCGCTTCTTTTGAACAAAAAGACAAACAACAAGTTATAGAGTATTTAAACAATCCTCAAGTTCGTGCGCTCTTATCATCAGAGCAACGTTATGCGAAATTTGTATGGGGAATTCCTCAAGTTCAAACGACGATGGGCGAAAATGCTCAGAACATTGAGTTGGTTGAATTGTATGCCTTGAAAGGCAATAGAGATAACGAACCACCACTTAGTGGGGCCGTAATTACAGATGCACGTCAAGCGTACCAACAAAACGGAAACCCAAGTGTGTCCATGCAAATGAACCTTAAAGGCGCTAAAATATGGGAAGATATGACCGGTAACGCGTTTAATACTGCTGGTCAAATTGCTATTGTTTTAGATGAAATTGTGTATTCAGCACCAGGAGTAACTACAGGGGCAATCTCTGGAGGAAATTCTGAAATTTCTGGATCATTTACTTTGAATGAAGCAGTAGATTTAGCAAACGTACTACGTGCAGGTAAACTTCCTGCTTCTGCAGATATTGTACAAGCTGAAGAAGTTGGACCTTCATTAGGTCAAGAAGCAATTGATAGTGGAATGAAATCATTCTTAATTGCCTTAACATTAGTGCTTTTATGGATGTTGTTTTATTACGGAAAAGCAGGGATTTACTCTAATATCGCATTGTTATTAAATATCCTCTTAATCTTTGGAATACTTTCTGGATTAGGTGCTGTATTAACCTTACCTGGAATTGCAGGTATTGTATTAACTATTGGTATTGCGGTGGATGCAAACGTTCTTATCTATGAGCGTATTCGAGAAGAACTGTTCAAAGGTAAAGGTCAAAAAGAATCTGTTAAAGATGGATTTAGTAATGCATTGTCTTCTATTTTAGATGCCAATATTACTACAGGGTTAACAGCGTTAATACTATATGTATTTGGATCAGGGCCTATCAAAGGATTTGCAACGACGCTTTTAATAGGTATTTTAACATCTTTATTTACAGCGATTTTTATCTCAAGGTTATTGATCGACTGGCACTTAAACCGTGGAGGGAAATTAGACTTCTCAACAGGGATGACTAAAGGCTTGTTTCGGTCAATTAATATTGAATTCCTCAAAAAGCGTAAAATCGCCTATTTAATTTCTGGAACAATTATTATTGCAGGACTAGGGTCTTTATTTACAACAGGACTGGATCAAGGTATTGATTTTGTTGGTGGACGAACCTATACTGTTCGTTTTGCTCAAGACATGAATACTGAAGACGTTAAAACGGCATTAAACGATGTGTTTAATAGTGCTGAGGTTAAAACCATTGGTAGTGCAAACCAATTGAAAATTTCTACTAAATATAAAGTGGACGAAAATTCTGCAGAAGTAGATCAAGAAGTTCAGCAAAAATTATATGAAGCCTTAGTACCATTTTTACCAGACGCTACGTCTTACAAACAATTTATTGATGCTGAAAACAATGTCGGTAAAATGTATGCAGGTAAAGTAAGTCCAACCATTGCGGATGATATTAAAAAATCTTCTGTATGGGCAATTTTAGGATCATTGATTGTTGTGTTCCTTTATATCTTAATACGATTTAAAAAATGGCAATTTTCATTAGGGGCTGTAGCAGCTGTATTTCATGATGTCCTAATCGTGCTTGGAATCTTCTCTATTGCTTGGAGATTCTTACCGTTCAGTATGGAAATTGATCAAGCATTTATTGCGGCAATTTTGACGGTCATTGGATATTCATTAAATGATACCGTGGTCGTATTTGATAGAATTAGAGAATACTTAAGTGAGCATACAAGCTGGAAATTTGATAAAGTCATCAATAGTGCACTAAGTAGCACGTTGAGTCGTACTTTAAACACCTCCTTAACCACTTTAGTAGTGTTGTTAGCGATGTTTACATTTGGGGCAGATTCTCTAAGAGGATTGTTGTTTGCACTTATTGTAGGGGTACTTGTAGGAACCTACTCTTCATTGTTTATCGCCACACCAATTATGCATGATACACTAAAACGTTTAGATGAAAAAGGAGCCTAATATTCTCCACTAGATATACAAAAAGCCGCTCATTGAGCGGCTTTTTTTTGGTTTATTTTGAATGTATTAATCTTTAATTAAATACGATTGGATAGCTCAAAAAAGAGTAGTTTTCAACCTTGCACGGATTTAATAAGCTACAATTAATAATCTTAGGCTAAGCACTTTTTGGCTTATACATAAACATAAAATAAAGGCCACATAACACAAAAGGAATGCTCAATACTTGTCCGGTATTTAAGCCTAAAATCCAATCCTCACGACTGTCAATCTGAGCAATTTTGAATTGTTCTACAACAACTCTTACCGACATTAGAAGAACTAAAAACAACCCAAAAAGAAACCCTGTTTGGGTACTTTTTTTAGTTTTCCAGTACAAAAAGAATAAAACCAAAAACACAAAGACATAGCCAAACGCTTCATATAATTGCCCCGGATGTCTAGGAACAGTGTCCAGTTGTTTAAATATAATAGCAAACGGAAAATCTGCTTCAGCAGCTTTACCAATCATTTCAGAGTTAAAGAAATTACCAATTCGAATAAAAACAGCCCCTAATGCAGAGGCAACAACCACGCGATCCAGAATCCAAAGCACTGATTTTTTTAATACTTTTTTATTGTATAGCCACATTGAAAATATCATTCCAATAGCGGCGCCATGACTCGCCAAGCCTCGAAATCCAGTGAATTCAAATCCACCACTAAAACGGAAGGGGAGGAAGATGCTAAAAAAGTCATCTTTAAATAGTTCAGGTTGATAAAAAATAACATGACCCAACCGCGCTCCAATCATAATTCCTAAAACAGAATACATAAAAAGTCCGTCTAGCTTCTCTTCAGATTGGCCTTCGTTTTTATATATCTTTTTCATAAGATACCAGCCAGTAATGAAAGCGGCCATCCACATTAAGCTATAATAGTGAATTTTAAAATTCCCAAAAAGGGTAATGCCATCAGAAGCAGGATCCCATACGATTTGTAGCAAATACATAGTCATTTATTTAGATTGTAAATATATAAAATTGGAAGTAAATTAAAGGATACCAATTTTTAATAAATAATAACATTAATTCTTTGGAACGGGATCATGTCCAGAACCTCCCCAAGGATGACAGCGTAAAATACGTTTAATGCTGAGGTAGCTGCCTTTAAATAATCCATGTGAAAGTAGAGCCTCTTTAGTGTAATGAGAACACGTCGGTTGAAACCGACATGATGACGGAGTAAGTGGGGAAATAAAGTTTTGATACAGCTTGATTAAAAACAAAAAAGGTGCAATCAAAATAGATTTCATACCGCTTAATCTAATAAAAATGTAGTGCCATCTTTGCCGTCTTTCAGTTGAATTCCGATCGCCAGTAGTTCGTCTCGTATTTTGTCAGAAAGTGCAAAGTCTTTTTCTAACCGCGCCTCGTTTCGCATGCGGATTAGCAGTTCAACTGTATCTCCTAGTTTTTGATCTTGGTTGTTTGCGCTGTCATTTTTTAATCCTAAAATATTAAACACAAACGCCTGCATCACTTCAGATAAAATGGCAAAGTCAGTAGCATTAATATACGCTTTTCCATCCTTGATTTGGTTAATGTATTTTACGGCACTAAACAATTCTGCAATCAGAATAGGTGTGTTGAAATCATCATTCATGGCGGCATAACAAGTGGATTTCCATGCCAAAACATCAAATCCATTAGTCTCTGAAGTCGCGTCAATTTTATCTAATGTAGTCACCGCTTCCATAAGTTTTGTAAACCCTTTTTCAGAAGCTAATAAAGCATCGTTACTAAAGTCTAATATGCTTCGGTAATGTGCTTGCATCATAAAAAATCGAACGACTGATGCTGAGAATCCTTTTGTTAATTTAGGCGTATCTCCACTTAAAATTTCTGCAGGTAAAATATTATTACCCGTTGATTTGGCCATTTTCTGTCCGTTCAATGTTAGCATATTGGCGTGCATCCAATAATTAACAGGTGTGTGACTGTGCCAAGCTTTAGCTTGTGCAATTTCACACTCATGATGAGGAAATTTTAAATCCATTCCACCACCGTGTATGTCAAAATGCTCTCCTAAATATTTAGTGCTCATTGCTGTACATTCTAAGTGCCATCCTGGAAAACCATCACTCCATGGCGAAGGCCATCGCATGATGTGTTCCGGTTCTGCTTTTTTCCAAAGTGCAAAATCTTGCGGATTTTTTTTATCGGTTTGACCGTCTAAAACTCTAGTATTATGGATAAGGTCTTCTAGTTTTCGACCACTCAAAATTCCATAATTATGAGATTCATTATATTTTAAAACATCAAAATAAATAGATCCGTTTGCTTCATACGCTAGGCCGTTTTCTAAAATTGATTTGATGATTTCTATTTGTTCTACAATATGCCCTGTTGCTGTAGGCTCAATGCTTGGAGGTAAAAAATTAAATGTATTAAGAATTGTATGAAAATCTACAGTATAACGCTGTACGACTTCCATGGGTTCAATTTGTTCTATTCGTGCTTTTTTGGCAATGCGATCTTCTCCTTGATCGGCATCATTTTCTAGATGACCAGCATCAGTGATATTACGAACATAACGTACTTTATACTCTAAATGTTTGAAGTATCTAAAAATCATATCAAACGACATGAATGTTCGGACATTTCCTAGGTGGACATTACTGTATACAGTTGGGCCGCAAACATACATTCCAATGGTTCCTTCATTAATAGGATTGAAAACTTCTTTTTTCCCAGAAAGAGAATTGTAGATATATAGTGTGTTTGTAGTGTGTTTGCCCATGCTTAGAGGATTAGAATTTGGTCTCTAGTTTAATGTAGTCCAAAAATTCTCTTTTAGTTTCTTTATCTTTAAATTTACCACCAAATTCACTTGTAACGGTGCTGCTTTCGATGTCTCTTATACCACGTGAATTAACACATAAATGTTTGGCATCAATAACACAAGCAACATCTTTTGTATTTAAAACGTTTTGAAGTTCTTTAACAATTTGAATGGTAAGTCGTTCTTGTACTTGAGGTCGTTTGGAGAAATAATCAACAATACGATTCATCTTTGAAAGCCCTACAACTGTTCCATTAGAGATATATGCTACATGTGCTCTTCCTACAATTGGAAGGAAGTGATGCTCACAAGTAGAGTAGACCGTGATGTTTTTTTCAACCAGCATTTCGCCGTACTGATACTTATTTTCAAAAGTAGATGCTTTTGGTTTTTTTTCAGGGTCTAATCCACCAAAAATTTCATTAACAAACATTTTAGCGACTCGATTTGGAGTCCCTTTTAAACTGTCGTCACTTAAATCTAATCCCAAGGTCTCCATGATATGTCTAACATCATCTTTGATGACCTCTATTTTTTCATCGGCATTTAACTTAAAGGCATCTAATCGCATAGGAGTTTCAGAAGAAGTTCCTATATGATTGTCTCCAATAGTGTCAAAGTTTTCATTATTATTTTTCAGTCCCATTCTAATATTCGGAATAAAGTTTTCAATGTTTTATGAGTACAAAGATACTTAAATTCACTCTTTGATACTTTTATTTTTTGGTTAATAATTTATTTTTAAGCAAAGCGTATTAACAAAAAAGCCTGTAAATCAATTACAGGCTTTTTTGTAGGGGGTTCTATACGTTTCTTATAAACTCACACTAAAGGTTAGAGAAACATTAGAATTTGTAGTATTTAGTTTCGCAGCGTCTAGAGTACTTGCGTTGTATAATCTATGATTGAAATCACGTTTAGAATTCTCATAAGCCAAATCCAATCGAGCGTTTCCGAAGTTATAACCTACACCAAGTGAAATCCCTTTAAGGTCTCCATAAGCCGATGAATCTTCATATGGACTTTGCTCCATTTTATAGCCGCCACGGTAACTAAATTCCTTATGTCTCAATTCTCCGCCGATTCGTAGTGTATTGGCAGCTTTTAATGTGTTGCTTATAAAAGAATTTTGTTGTGAAAAATTAATGTTCTTACTTGATTTAAATTTAGTGCTGCCATAATCTTTTCTAGAAAAATCAACACTTAAAAGTCCTTTTTTTCCAATTATAAAGGCAGCGCTTCCCATAATCTTAGCAGGAGTTTGGAGTCTGTATTGAGGAAACACATTAATCACCCCTGGATCTACGTTTGCTTCAAGACCTGTAGCATCCTCAAGTGTATAGATGTATTGTGTCGTTTCTTCTCTTAAAGTCAACCAAGTTGGACTATCATAGGTGATACCAAGTCGAATAAAATCATTTACTTTAACAATACTTCCTAGCTGTAAAGAAAATCCTTCTCCCATTGTTAGTAACGTATTTTCAAAATCCACTTGATTTATCGTAGACCCCACATTGGTGTTTTCTTCATAAAGGTAGGTGCTTCTTTCATAATTTATAAAATGAGAATTTAGATTAATACCAAAAGAGATGTTTTTATTGTATTGCAATCCAAGGTTCGCGGAAAATTTACCATTGTATCCCGTAGATGCATAACTGTATTCTTGATAAAAATCGCCTGCTGCAATATTTGAGGTATAGGCGGTGTTGTCGTTACTATCTTGAACAGGTTGTAAAATAAAACTTTCATAGCCTAAATAAGCTTGTTGAAAATCATAACCATAAGAAGCCCCTATTGCGTTATAAGCCTGGGAAATACTTTCTCCAGGAAGTGCTGAAATTTCATCGAGTCTTAAGCCGTTAGCAATATTTGTAAAATAACTTCCAATCGTATTTTGAGTGCTCCCTGCTGTAAAAATTTTGTTACTATAATTGTCAAGTTGTTCATAAAAAACACTAATGACAAACTTGTTCCAGCTCGCCTCCGGGTCTTTATTCTTAAAAACGAAGGCCGCTCCAATTTGATTCAAATCAAAAGCGTTGATTTTTGAATTTTGGGTAGTGGATCCATAGGATGCAGCATTTGAAGTGCTAAGACTGGAAATGCTCAAAGCCCCATGACTTGAGTTAAAAATAGCTGACCCTGCAGGATTAATGCTCACAGCCGATATGTCTCCTCCAAGAGCGCCAAAGGCACCACTCATAGATTTAAAACGCGCAGTTCCTTGTGTTTCACCTGTAGAATAGCGTAGAGCATCTGTTAGGTCTTGGCTGTAAGAATTTAGCACAGAGGCAACCCCTATTAGAGTTAAAATTAATTTTTTCATGTAATTGTGTTTATTGGTTTTTAACGGTCGAGTTCATTTTCTAATGCTCAAGTGTTTGTATGCCGCCGTTTTTAATTTCTTCTTCTAGAACTACTACTGCGGCTACTGCTTCTGGAGCTACTTGTGGTTGATCTTGATCGTGTTCTTGTGGGTGAGCTAGAACGGGTCGATGTCCGTGTTGATCTAGTAGTCGTATTTGGTCGGGATGCTCTATTAGATGTCTCTGTTGTTGTTTTTCGTGTTGTTGGCCGTGTGGTGTAGTTGTTTCTGTAAGTTGATCTAGTATTAGGATTTGAAACCGTCGATCTGCTTCTTGTCGTTCTTGTGTTTGAACGCGATCCGTCATTGTTTCTTATTGCAGAACGGGTTATGGCACGGGATGTGGACGCATTTCGGTTTGTTGTACTTAAAAGACTTCTACTACTAAGACTTGAGTTTCTCGGAGTTATACCTCTTTGTCCGTTGATGTAAGAAACTGAACGTCCTCGAGAGTTATTATATCTATAATTGCTGTAGCCGTAGTTATAGCCGAAGTTATTGTATCCAAAGTTGTTATAGCCATAGTTGCAAAACGGGCTGTACCATGGGTCATATTGATAAGGGAACCAAGAGTTATATCCCCAATTATTCCACCCTAGATTCCAGCCCCAGTTATTACGATACCCTAGGCCCCATATATTTCCATAATAAGGACCGTTATCATAAACATTTATGACGACATTGTTGCTGTTATTTTCGCCCCAACCTGCATAATTATTTGCGTTTGCAGAGCCGTCTTCATAAGACCCTTGATAGGAATCAACATCTGTAAAAACAGTGTTATCGTCAGCGATTTGAAGTGATTTTTCCTTAAAATAAGTTGTGTAATAATTTGAGGTATTAGATGAAGTGTTTGAGTCAGACGTATTTTTAACCGTTCCTTGGGTTTGTTCGGTTGGTTGTTGTACAACATTAGAATCACCATAAATGCCATCATCATAGATACCGGAATATTGGAAAGACCCACATGAAGCAAGACATAATAGCATACCAACTATAAAAACTAGTGTCAATTGTTTCTTTAAGAAAGTAATAAATTTCATAAGTGTTTAAATTAAATTGTTGAACGTCTCAAAAATACTTAGTTTTGTCAAACTAATCATCTATAAGCATTACTTACAATAGTTGTGCCAAATTACGAAAATATGAGTAAAAACCTTACATCAAGATCTGACGATTATTCAAAATGGTACAATGAACTTGTAGTTAAAGCCGATTTGGCTGAAAATTCAGCGGTTAGAGGTTGTATGGTTATAAAACCATATGGCTATGCAATTTGGGAAAAAATGCAGGCAGAATTAGATCGCATGTTTAAAGAAACAGGCCATCAAAACGCATATTTTCCATTGTTTGTTCCGAAAAGTCTTTTTGAAGCTGAAGAGAAAAATGCGGAAGGTTTTGCAAAAGAATGTGCTGTAGTAACGCATTATCGTTTACAAAACGACCCGGATAATCCAGGAAAACTGCGTGTAGACCCAAAGGCCAAACTTGAAGAAGAGTTAGTGGTAAGGCCAACGAGTGAAGCTATTATTTGGAATACGTTTAAAGGCTGGGTACAGTCTTATAGAGATTTGCCGCTTTTAATTAACCAATGGGCCAATGTGGTGCGATGGGAAATGCGTACCCGATTGTTTTTAAGAACAGCAGAATTTTTATGGCAAGAAGGACACACCGCTCATGCCACAAAAGCTGAAGCTGTTACAGAAGCTAAACTGATGAATAGTGTATATGCGAATTTTGCAGAAAACTTCATGGCTATCCCTGTTATTCAAGGGGTAAAAACAGAGAGCGAACGCTTTGCGGGAGCTGAAGAAACCTATTGTATTGAAGCTTTGATGCAAGATGGAAAAGCGTTGCAAGCAGGAACATCTCACTTTTTAGGTCAAAATTTTGCCAAAGCATTTGATGTTAAATTTGCGAATAGCGAAGGCAAACAAGACTATGTTTGGGCTACGTCATGGGGCGTTTCTACACGACTTATGGGCGCATTAATCATGACACATAGTGACGACAAAGGGCTGGTATTACCTCCAAACTTAGCGCCATATCAAGTGGTGATTGTTCCAATACATAGAAATGATGAACAACTTGCTGAAATTACAGCTCAAGCCGAGACACTTATGAAATCTCTTAGAGCTGAAAATATTTCTGTAAAATATGACCACAGAACAACTCAGCGTCCTGGAGCAAAATTTGCACAGCACGAATTGCAAGGCGTGCCATTGAGAATTGCGATTGGACCAAAAGATTTGGAAAGTGGAACTGTAGAATTGGCCCGTCGCGATACATTAACCAAACAAGTGGTGGCTCTAGAAAGTTTAACAGACACTGTTAAGACCTTAATTACAGAAATTCAAAACAGCCTCTTTCAAAAAGCATTAGATTTTAGAGCTGATCATATCACAAAAGTGGAAACGTTTGATGAATTTAAAGCGGTTTTAGAAGAAAAAACAGGTTTTATTTCTGCACATTGGGACGGTAGTATTGAAACCGAAGACAAAATTAAAGACCTTACAAAAGCGACAATTCGCTGTATTCCAATTGATTCCAAGTTAGAAGATGGTGTATGTGTGTTTTCTGGGAAGCCTTCCAAGCAACGCGTGTTGTTTGCTAAAGCCTATTAAATTTAACTTTTTTCAAAAAAAGTTAATGAGAAGTTGTAACATTTAAAAATAGTTGTATTTTTGCAACCGCATTAGAAATAATGCATGCTATTTGAAATAAAATCAGAAATATTAATATTATGTTTCTTAGTATATAAAATGGCCCGTTCGTCTATCGGCTAGGACGCATGGTTTTCATCCATGTAAGAGGGGTTCGATTCCCCTACGGGCTACAATTATTTAATAATAATAAAATTAAGAATTATGGCAAATCATAAGTCAGCTTTAAAAAGAATTAGAAGTAACGAGTCAAAACGTGTGCTTAACAAGTATCAGCACAAAACGACACGTAATGCAATCAAAAGTTTGCGTGAAACAACTGATAAGAAAGAAGCTCAAAAATCGTTTTCTGCAGTGTCTTCAATGATTGATAAGTTAGCCAAAAACAATATCATTCATAACAACAAAGCGGCGAACCTTAAATCTGGTTTGTCTAAATTTGTTGCAGCACTATAAAAACTATTCTTTGTTATCCTATATAGGTTAACCTCAGCTATAGCATATAATTAAAAATCCTGTAAAGTTTACTTTACAGGATTTTTTGTGTTTAAAAATAGTTGAGGAATGCGTTTTATGACCAAGTACTGGAACTACAACTTAATGCACCTCTTATATAATTAAAAACACAATAAAACCTATTTTAGTCTAATAGCGACTCTTGAGCTAAGAAGATAAACTCAATAAGTAAGGCTAAGCCTTACTTATTGTAAGGCAAGAATTACGCTATTATATTTTTTATGTATTAAGTTTACAAAAATTGGATCTCAAATCTAATTCTTCATTAAGCAATTTAACCATGCTTAAGATATTATTTACTGTAAGTAACATAGGAACTTTTTTAAGCCTCCATATATATTTTTGGTGGTCAGAATTTAAGTTCAGATGTAGAATATCGGGGATTCATCCAAACGGACTCTACAGTGTAACTTTATGACCATCCGGCTTACGGAATTATAAAACAGAAATTTACCAATATAGAAAGCGAGAAATGAATATAAAAGGTTGACTCCTAACTGTTCTAGACCTTAAGGGAACATTAAATTTAATATTATGAAAAATGTATTTAAAATTATTTATTTAATAAGTATATCTTGTTTAATTTATTCTTGCGATAATGATGGTTTTAGAGAAGCACCAGAGACTGCCTTTGAAGTGACTGACGATTATTTAGTTTTTAATTATGATGCCCTTTCCGATCCGGATAAGATTAAAGTTATTGTTGGAGAAGCAATTAGTAATTTTTTAATGAACACCCATGAATTCAACGATAAATTGTTCTCAAAATTAATTAATCAAGATCAAAAAACTACAGAGTTGCTTTATATTAAGGAAAAAGACATTGTGATTTCAGATGGACAATCTTTGGAAGGCTTGTTGTTAGAATTTTATTCAGAAAACGAGGATAAGAAAAATCTTATCGCAAATATTAATACGATATTGCCTAATCTAGTAATTAAAATACCGCAATGGACAGAAGCGGTTTTAGAAATTAATAATTTAGAATTAGAGTTTGCGGTGTATCCTTGTTTATCTAAGTATAAAGAAAAAGTGGTTTACTTTAAGAGCGGGGCACAAAACGTAGCAAGTAGGTTAATTAGTGACTCAAATTCGATTTCTGATTATTTACCTATACAAATAGAAGAAAGTGAGCGTTTAATCCCTGTTGAAAAGAATATGAGTACTACATTTTGGGGCAATGATTTTTATGAAGATAATTTCCCTTTTTTAATTTTGTGTCCAGATTTCAATAGACAAGCGTATACGATTCACTCAAATGAAAGTTACGATTTTGTAGATAAAATTAGCCTTAATGAAGATTTGGTTAAAGCTCGATTATGTGCTATTCAACTTCTGGATACTTCTAATACTAACAATTGTGATATTGTATATGAAAGAGATTGCAGAGACGAAAAAAATGTAATTGAAGGTTTAAAACTAGCAAACATATCAACGTTTATAGGATTAAATAATCAACCAGGTGGAGAAGATGTGATGTCGCTTCATTATCAATTCTCTGTTGCCTCTATGTGTGGTAATTTAATGCAAAATGAAATATGCCCTCCTTCAGACTGGAAATTTGTTTTCTTTGGTCGATTTTTTGACTTTTTTGAAATACAAGTTCATAACGGATACCCTGTACAATCAGAATTAACTGATGTCTATTTTATTGGAAATGGGTATTATTTAAAAGCGTTTCCTATTTACTACGACATTCCAATAGATTTTTCAGAAGAAGGGATTTATTCTCAAGCGAGATACTTGCCTTTAACGCCTAACGGTACTTGGGACGGAAATGTATATGGTAGTGCAATTAGCATGGCAATCTATGAACATGATGATATTACTGTAGACGTATCCCAAACGAATTCGATAAGCATTACTAATACAACCAAAGTTTCTGCAAATTTAAGTATCGGCGAAGTTTTTGAAGCAGGTGCAGACTTTAGTAATTCTATAACACGCACATCGAGTACAACAATTACCATTGATGCTTCTAAAGACGTTGAATTGGGGAAAACAGCTGCCAATTATTATCAGCAAAATTTCACTAATCCAAACATTGGATTTGGGTATAATGTCACAACGGGTGCCGTAAATACACATTTTGCGTTTTACTATTAAGGGCTTTCTGAAACGGATTTTAATTCTAATTTAAAACCCCCTCAAAAAAAAAGCCTCTCGATTTAGAGAGGCTTTTTGTATGCATTAAAAATGAATATCTAATTATCCATTCATCGAGATTAAAAACTCCTCGTTATTACGGGTTTGTCTAAAACGATCGTTGATAAACTCCATCGCTTCTACAGGGTTCATGTCTGCAAGATATTTTCGCATTACCCACATTCTTTTAATGGTTTTCTCATCTAATAATAAATCGTCTCTACGCGTACTAGAAGAGGTAAGATCAATAGCAGGGAAGATACGACGGTTCGATATTTTACGATCCAATTGAAGTTCCATGTTTCCAGTACCTTTAAATTCTTCAAAGATCACTTCGTCCATTTTAGATCCTGTTTCAGTCAATGCCGTCGCAATAATTGTAAGAGAGCCTCCATTTTCTATATTTCGAGCTGCACCAAAAAAACGTTTTGGTTTGTGAAGTGCATTGGCATCTACACCACCACTTAAAATCTTTCCAGATGCTGGCTGAACGGTATTATAGGCACGAGCTAAACGAGTAATTGAATCTAAAAGAATCACCACATCATAGCCACATTCTACAAGACGTTTTGCTTTTTCTAAAACGATATTAGCAATTTTTACGTGCTCATGTGCTTCTTTGTCAAACGTAGAAGCAATCACTTCGCCACGAACATTACGTTGCATGTCTGTAACTTCTTCAGGACGTTCATCAATCAGTAAAATCATTTGATATACTTCTGGGTGGTTAGCTGCAATTCCGTTAGCAACATCCTTAAGAAGCATTGTTTTACCTGTTTTTGGTTGTGAAACAATCATACCACGTTGGCCTTTTCCAATCGGGGAAAACAAGTCCATAATTCGAGTAGAAATTGTACTTTGTTTTTCAGCAATATTGAATTTTTCTTTTGGAAACAGAGGCGTTAAATGTTCAAACGCTACACGATCTCTAACCGCTTTAGGGTCCAATCCGTTGATTTTACTTACTCTAATAAGTGGGAAATATTTTTCACCTTCTTTTGGAGGGCGAACATGTCCAAGAACTGTATCTCCATTTTTCAATCCAAATAAACGAATTTGAGACTGCGATACATAAATATCATCTGGAGATGAAAGGTAATTATAATCCGAAGATCTTAAAAAACCATAACCATCTTGCATCACGTCCAATACACCTTCACTTTCAATGATAGCGTCAAATTCAAAGTCAGGTTCTTTATAACGGTTTCGAGTGTCTTTGTTACCGTTA
>Ga0209534_10003018_pt1 | contig 16277 bp, 19 predicted proteins | sample COG_07_FD_184751 | JGI IMG/M metagenome (GOLD analysis project Ga0209534, IMG submission 184751) | Pelagic Microbial community sample from North Sea - COGITO 998_met_07 (SPAdes) (version 2) | ecosystem: Environmental > Aquatic > Marine > Neritic zone/Coastal water | place: Helgoland, sampling...
ACAATATATAAGCAGCATCATTAATTGATAATATATTATATTTAAGTGAACTATCAAATTCTTGCCATTGCAAAGGATATCTAAAATCGGTACGATATAAAATTTTACGTTTTCCTTTAGGAGTCATTACATGATAGATATATTTTCGTCCTTGTTTTTCTCTAAAAAATATTGTATTTTTTTTAATTTTATGTATTGTCATTTTTTAATAATAACTTCTACATATAAACATAATCTTATTCATTTTTTTCTAAAATATAAAATGCATTAATAACATCCATCGGGTACATTGTCGCATAATGTCAGATGATTTAATCCTCCTCTTTTAATTATAACATATTCATAAACGTATTCTTTCATGACAATATATAATATAAATACTAGAACACCAAATAAGATATATATTCTAATATTTTGTCTTCTTGTTCTAACGTCATTTTCATCTTCAACAGGTCGATTTTTTATTGAATATATACTATCTTTTTCTAAATCTGAAATATTATCCACATATTTAGATAATTTATCCATTTATTATATATATTTTTTTTATATTTAATTTATATAAATAATGTTAGAATTAAAACCTTTAAAATTTAATATTGAATGTTTAGATTTTTATCAATCAGGTGGTTTTGAGCCAGAAAATAATTGGATGATGATGGGGTTAGGTCTACTTGTTATAATTATATTAATATCAATAGTAATGTCACGATCAAATTCCAATTCTAATTCAAATTCAACTAGTATTCATGTAACAAAGAGATCAATTGATGGAGAAGATGTATATTATAAGGAAGTAGATGGGGATGAGCAAGAATTAACAGAAGAAGATAAGAGAAATTATGATAAAATGTTTGAAGAGAAAATAATTGCAGATGATGAAGAGATAGAATTAAATACAGAAGATATTATAGTAAATGAATCATCATATATGAATTAATTAAATATTATATAAAATAATTATATTATATAATATGTCATATTCAGATTTTAGAAATAATTTAAAAAAATGGGCAAAATTAGATCAGGAACAGAATAAACATCAAACATTGTTGAATGAATTAAAAAGTAAAAAGACATTAATTAAACCGAGTTTAATTAATTATATGAATAATTCGAAAATATCTTCAGTACCAATTAATTCAAAATATGATTTTAAATTAAAAGAGACTAGTCAATACTCTTTTGTTTCAAAAAGTCATTTATATAATACTTTAAAAAAGTATATAAATAATGAAAATCAACTTGAAATAATAATAAATGATATTTATCAGTCGAGAAATAAAAAAATAAATTATGATATAAATATTATGAAAAAACAATAATATTACTATATATATATGCTTATATCTAAAATTAAATTAGATAATTTATCATTAAATCATTTGAGTGATATGTTAATTGATGATGTTTTTTTAATTAATATATTTAATGAAGGGATATGTATAACTCAAAATATTAATAATATATCAAATTTAAGTATTTTTATAAATAGAAATGATACAGTGAATTATTTTAATGCGTCAGAAATAAGTTTTGTCACAGATGATATATTTTCATTAAATGAATTAGAAATCGATAAGATAGACAATAATTCATATAAAATAAATAAGGAAATAAATATAATTAACAATCCTTGTAATGTCTGTAAAAAACTAATAAATTTACAATTTACAGATACAAATATAAATTATAAAGATTTGAAAATCAGTGATAAAATAAATTTTTTAAATGAATGTAAATTTAAAATAGTTATATCAAATCAATTTAATGGTATTGTTTTAAGAACAACTAAACATGCTTTTACATTGTATTTAAATATTCTGTATTAGAATTATTTTTAAAATTATTCATTTTTAAATATTCTTTTCTACTTAATGCGATATACATATCATCTCCACCAATAACTTCTTGTTTTGTGTCATTACTAATTCTAAATGTGAATGGTGCTTCTTCTCCATTTCTCTTATCAATAGCTGTCAAATGTGTAATTGAATCACTTAAGGGAATTAATTGACTAATTTGTTCAAATGGTTCTCTTTTATAATCTCCACTTAATCCATAACATTCAACTATTTTTCCTTTGTTTGCCCATAAATCGCTAATGAATGATGCATCACTATAAAATTGTATTTCATCAATCATTATTACATCATAATTATCGACGAAATCATTTACATCTGATAAATTTATTGCACATATTGCATCGTGTTTATATTGATTATGAGTTACAACTACTGAATTATCATCATAACGAATATCATTTTTATATTTAATAATAATACATTTTTTTCCTCCTAATTCATATCTTTCTTTCCGAGCTAGTAGAGTTGTTGTTTTACTTGAATACATTGGGCCAATAAAAAGACGTATCATATTTAATTAATATAAGTATAATTATTCATTTATATTAATAATAATCAATTTTTTTTAACTATCTTTAAATATAATATTTATTTAAGTATATATGTCTGATACACTAATAAAGCTTTTAAAGAATATAGTTAAAGAAAATAGATTAATTAAATTTAAAGATGAGAATAAATTTAGTAAACTTCAGTTAATTAAATCAATTGTAAACAATGAATTTAAAAAAGGTATATCATCTGATGTATATTTAACTTATCTTTCATATTACATAGATGATAAGGTATTATTTGATATGGATGATAATGATTATATAGTAATAAATGTAGGTATAAATATTTTAAAAGGTATGTTAAATAGATTGGTATATTTTAATGATGATTTAAAAATATATGAAATAGAAGAAATAGAGAATAAATATTTAGGTTTAATAGCTTCAATATATGAATGTAATGATATAATAATGTATTTGGAATATTCTGATAATGAAGGTAGAATTATTTTATCAAATAAATATAAAGATAGACATAGAGCATCTACAACAATTTATAATGATTTTGCATTTTACAATTTAATAATAAATAAAGGTAGTTAAATTGTAATGAATGATACTTTATTTCCATTAAATGAATCTTTTAAAACTACATCATAATAGTCACAATTATCTATAATTAAGGTATCATTTTGTAGTTCTCCATTTGATAAAATATTTATATCGTATGCAGATCTATTAATAATTTCTGAAAGTGTTTTTTTTAAATTGAATATAGTATCAATATTTTTATTTATAATATATGATTTTCCATTGAATATTTTAACAATCATTTATTTACTATTAATAATTTATATTTAAGTATTTTAAGTTTAATATGTGTAATTTATTTATCAATTGTAACAATGATAAATATATATTTAGATCAAAAAGATGAGCATAATAAAGATGAAGATATATGCTCAATTTGTCATGATAAATTTGATAATGATAAATATATAATTCCAGAATGTAATCACATATTTCATACTTCATGTATGATTCAATGGTATAGAACAGGGAATATTAGATGTCCCTATTGTAATTCAACACCTGATAGTTTAAATGATGAAATGTCATATATTGGAAATAGAAAAATGATTAATGCAAAGTATAAAATTATATTAAATTATTGCAGAAGGAAAAATGCGAATGAATATGTGAAGAAAAAAATTGAAGATATAAAAAAATTATTAAATATAGTAAAGGAATTATTATCTTCAATGAAAACATTAAAAGATGAAAATGGTAGTTTTAAAGAAACAAAAAAAAATTTATCTATATTAAGAAATAAACGTTGGAGAACAGAACGTAATATATATACAAAAAAGAAAGATTTAATAGAAACTGTAAATATAGTACCATATATATTAAAAAAATAGAACAAAAATACTAAATATATATTTAAAGTTTTAAATTTAGTATATATATAATGTCAACTGAATATTATGAATTGTTAGGAGTTACTAAAAGTGCAACAAGTAATGAGATTAAAAAAGCTTACAGGAAATTAGCAATAAAATACCATCCAGATAAAAATCCGGATAATCCTGAAGCGGAAGAAAAATTTAAAGAAATATCAGAAGCATATGAAGTATTAAGTGATAATGATAAAAGACAAGTTTATGATAAATTTGGGAAAGATGCAGTGCAAGGAAACGGTGGTCCACAAATGGATCCATTTGATATATTTAATAATATATTTGGTGGAATGGGTGGAATGGGTGGAATGGGTGGAATGCCACCAGGTGTAAATGTTAGAATGGGAGGTATGGGAGGTATGGGAGGTATGGGAGGCATGCCTTTTGGCATGCATCAACAAAGAAGAACATCCTCCGATATTGTAACAAGAGTAATGGTAACTTTAGAGGAAGTATATACAGGAGCAACAAAAGAAATTAAAGGAACAAGAAAAAATAAAGATAAAACAGAAAATTTTTCTATGAAAATTGATATTCCAGTAGGTTGTGGTGATAATATTAAAATGGTACAACGAGGTAAAGGTAATATAGAAGATAATTTAGAGCCTGGCAATTTGGTTATTGTAATCACTTATGAAGATCATCCTGTATTTAAAGTTAGTGAAAATCATTTAGTAATAATTAAAAAGATTAAATTTGGATCATCATTATTAGGTACAAAATTTAATGTTAGTTTATTAGATGGTACTGATATTAATATTGATGTAAATGGGCCAATTTTTGATGGAGATGTAAGAGCAATACAAAATTATGGTTTACCAGTAATGAATAATAGAGGAAAAGGTGATTTAGTAGTTAAATTTGAGGTAGAACGATTATTAAGTTTTAATAAGGAACAAATAAGGTTAATTACAGAAATTTTTCCTATGGATAAATTTCCAGTAAAAGATTGTGATGATATTGAAGCTATAAATCCTGATAATTTCCAAAATGATAATAATCCACAACAAAGTGATGATGGGAATGTTCAATGTGTTCATCAATAAATAAAAAAAAATAATAAAATTATTATTTTTTTTCAATTTGTTCTCCACAGTACGCAACTTTTAGAATTAGTCCAAAGTATATGACACTATTTTGAATCCCTATGAATGAGAGTTGTCCTAATTATAGAATATACTATAGGATAAGCTATAGTACATTCGATATAAACCTTAAAGGACAGAAGGTTTTTCCTTTTATAGCGAGAGGGAAAGTCCCGCTAATAACCCTCTAAAGGAATGAGAGTAATTTTTTACATTAATTAATTATTTATTTATATTAAATATAATTTATGTTACTCTCCCCCTCTTCTTCAATGCAATAATTTAACTAAATTATCAAATATCAACCTAATAGATATCCTTATATACTTATCTATATTATAGTATATCTATAGGGATTTGATAATTTATTTAAATTATTATTTGTTCAAATAATAGTTTATATCTGAGCATCTTAGCTATAAACTTAGTTTAATAGCTAACACTAAAAAAGAGGGGGCAAATGGCGCTTGTAATCGTAATATCTTCCATATCTTAAAGTAGAAATGGAAATTTTTATAATATATAATTACTATGATAGGATAATTTATTTTCAATTTTTTTTAATATATTTAAAGTTATATTTAATATTTATTAATAAATGTCAATAAAACAACTAAATAATGAATTAGATAAAACTAGTAATTTTGATAGATCCTATATGGCTCATGGATGGGTACGTACCTGTAGAACATCTAGTTCAATATTAGGATTTTGTAATTTAAATGATGGGAGTAATCCCTGTGGATTACAAATTGTAATATGTGAAACTGGTATGAAGCAAGAAAATATAGATAAATTTTTTAAAACTATAAAGGTTGGTGCATTTATTAATTGCGTTGGAAAAATGGTAAAATCTCCTGCAAAGGGTCAGAAATATGAAATGCAATTAGAACATTTTGAATTAACTGGTGATGTTGATGATACTTATCCATTAAGTAAAACAAAAATGAATTTAGAGACATTACGTAACTTTATTCATTTAAGGTCAAGAACAAATGTATTTGGTAGTGTATTTAGGATTAGATCATCATTAATGAAAATTTTACATGATTTTTATCATGATAGGGATTTTCTTAATTTAGATCCAAATATTATTACTGTTAACGAATGTGAGGGTGGTGCAGGTGTTTTTCAATTGACAGAAAGAGATATAACAAATGTAGATAAATTAGATTTAGTAAAAGATAGTAAAAAATATGATTGGTCAAAAGATCATTTTTGTAGACCAGCATATTTAACAGTATCATCCCAATTACAATTAGAGGCGATGGCATGTTCATTAGGAAATGTTTATACAATGAATAAAAGTTTTAGAAGTGAGCATTCTTCAACAAGTAAGCATGTTTCAGAGTTTACACATTTAGAAATAGAAATGGTGAATAATTCATTTAATGATTTAATGCACATTGGTGAAAGTATGATAAAATATGTTATAAATAGATTATTAAATGATAGATTAGATGATATAGAAAACTTAAATAAATTTATAAGTAAGGGATTGGTTGATAAATTAAGAAAATTAAAAGATAGTGAATTTATTTATAAAAAATATAAGGATGCAGTAGTTGAAATCAATGAAGATATTATTAAAAATAAGAAATTAAAATTAACAAAATTAGAGATTGGTGATGATTTAGGTTCAGAACATGAAAATTATTTGACTCAAAAATATGATACTGGTGTATTTATTACACATTGGCCAAGTGAAATTAAGAGTTTTTATATGAAACAATGTGATGATGGGACATGTGAATCATTTGATTTATTAATTCCATATGGAATTGGTGAATTAATTGGTGCGTCACAAAGAGAAGAAAATTTTGATAAATTATCAGAAATGATGGATAAAAAAGGAATTAATAAAGATGATATGTCATTTTATTTAGATTTAAGAAAATTTGGGTCATGTCCACATGGTGGATTTGGATTAGGCGTGGATAGATTATTAATGTTAGTAACTGGTATGCAGAATATTAAAGATGTGATTCCATTTCCAGTTTATTATAAGAGTTGTAAATTTTAAAAATAATTTAAAAAGAAAGTTATCATTTTAAGTTATAAATGCCAAGAAATTTAAAAAAAGAGTTAGTAAATGCAAAGGCATTATTAGATAAAGCAGATGCGATTTTAATAGTGACTGGAGCAGGTATGAGTGTAGATTCAGGAATCCCAACATACAGAGGTAATAATGGGATTTGGACTAAAAGTATAAAAATAGGTAATGATACATATGCATATGATGATATATCAAGTTTAAAAATGTGGAAAACAAGACCAGAATTAGCATGGGGTTTTAAAGCAAATTTTTATAAAATGATGAATGAGTTAGAACCACATAATGGATATTATGAATTATTAGAAAGTATTCAAGATAAGTATGATTATTTTATTGCTACATCAAATATAGATGGATATTTTAAGAGAGCAGGTTTTGATCAAAATAAAATTTATGAAGTTCATGGAAGTGTGAATTATTTACAATGTATGGATAAAAATTGTAATAATTTAAATGGAGTTCTAGAAGCGAGTGACCTTCCAACATTTAATGAAGAAACATTTATTGCTGATTGGTTACCTAAATGTAAACATTGTGGTAAAATGTCTAGACCAAATGTAAGTATGTTTGGTGATGTAGAATTTTATGGAAAGCCTTATGAACATCAAAGAAAGAGATTAAATGTTTGGTTATCCAATATAAAAAAAAATAATAAGAAGTTAGTAATTCTTGAAATAGGGTGTGGTATAAATCCCCATTCTTTAAGAATGTCAAATGGAAAAATGATGAGTGGGGAATGGAAAATGCCAGTATTTGATAATAACATTGGAACAATTAGATTAAATCCAAATGATGAACAGGAAGAGAAAGAAACTATTCATATAAGTATGGGTGCTCAAAAAGGTATACATTCTCTTTTTATATAAAAATTAAATATTATCAATCGGAATAGCGATGATATCAACAGGTAGTTGATCATTAATTACTTTAATTTCGTTATTAGGAATAATATTAATAATATAAGCAGTTGCATGATGAATATCATTGGTTAATTTATTTTCAAAAAGAAAGTTATATGTTATTATAACATATGCGAATGTGAATAATATTTGCATTATAAGTGATATAGTATTATTAATTTGTAATAATATATTACTTAAACATCTATGATTTGTGAATTGTATTATATTCCAAATTATTAATCCAAAATTAAAAAAACATGTAAATAAATTATATACATAATATTGATATGTAGATTCAGGTCTAATTGATAAAAATTTATAATTATAAAATACAGATAAAATATAAGTAATAATGTATGAGTTAATTTTTGTTTTACAATGTAAATTTTTAGTCCAATTTAAACTTAGTGTTATAACACTAAATATAATGAAGCAGATTAAAGTAAATACAAAGATACATTGATAAAATTGTATTAATCGCAATTTTTCTGAGTATTTACTCATTTTTTTGTAATAACAAATGATTAAGGCTAATAATTAATATAGTCAATTTTTTAGAAAATAAAATCAATTGAGACATCTGATGCCCAAGTAAATTTATCTTGTAATGCAGTAGTAAATAATTTATTTATATCAATATCATGTTTTTTCATAAATGCAATAGTAATACGGGGATCTATATAATTAACTTTAGAAGTACCGAGTGATACATTTTTCATTTCTAATTTTAGGTCTTTTTTAGATTTTATTAATTTAATTTTATCATCAATTTTATTAATTTTTTCTCTTATTGTTTTTCTATCTTTACCTTTTTCTTTATATTCTATTTTTTTTATATCTAATGCTTTTTTCTTTTTTTTTGCTTCTTTTAGTTTATCATTAACTTTATCAATTTGATCTTTAAAATTTTTATTAATATTTTTTTGATGATTACATAATAGTGCAACTTTTGCATTTGCTTTATTAAATTCATCTAATAAAAGATTTAATTTATCGTCATGATTATAATTTTCAAATTTTGAACTAATTTTATTTAATTCTTTTTGAAATAATTTACTAGCATTCATAGTACGGAATACTTTAGATGTTAATCCTTTCATAAAGTCTTGTAAATAAATATTAAGGTCAGATGGTGATATTAGATTAAATAAATCATCTTTTTTATTTTTATTTTCCATAAATTGTTTTAAATTTTGATAAACAATCGAAATAACTTCAAATTTTTTAGTGAATCGAACTGAATCTTTACCTAAAAAATCTAATTTAACTTTATTATTATCTAGTAAGTCAATATGTTCTACTCTTAATGAACTAACACCTACTGTATCTGCTTCATCTTTACCTTTTTCATTACCAACACGTAAGGAAAGATTTTCAATGAAATATAAAGCAGTTGATAGTTGTTGTTTTTTTTCATTATCACTATTTAAATTTCCTTCATTGCATTTTCTTATTTCTCCTAATTTTCTTTTAAGTTTTCTTGCTAATTCAAATTTATTTTTATCACTTTCAGATTTATAATCAGATTTATCACTTAATCTAACATATTTCATTTTTCCTGTAATTTCTTCTTTCCATGCTGCTAACCATAAAACATCTTTATCGTGTATAACTTCTTTCCAATTTTTATCTTCAAAGCCCGTGTCGGGAATTTTTTCATCTTTACCTATATTAATTGTAATATCTTCTGGGTATACTCTTTTTTTGATTTTACCAATAAGTGGATGACATCCTCTACCTATAAAAATACCAGGTGGTTCAATTCTAAAATTACCAACAGGTTGTTCTTTTCCATCAATTATAGCAATAGTATATTTTTCTTCTAATTTAGATTGTTCTTTTTTAATTTTTTCTTTTTCTTCTTTAGAAATTGCTAGTTTTTCTTTTCTTTCATTTTCTAAATATTTATGAATATTTCTAAAATCAATATCATCAATTGAATCAATTTTAATATTTGGGTCTAATAATTTTTTGAAATCTTTCCAAAAATTTTTATTAAATCGATTTGTTATATATTCTGTACCAATATATCTAGCATAGAATATTGCTGCTTCTTCAGCTTCTGAATTTAAAATAATATCTTCTCCTTTATAAATAATAGGTATTTTAATTGGGTTGTATTCGGGTGGAAAAAAGACACCATTGTGTGTCATTGTTTTCCAAGAAGTTCCACCTCCGTCTAAATGTTTATTTATCCAATATATAGAAGTAATATAATCACTTAACATTATATATTATAAATATAATTTTATTGCAAATTTATATTAATAACTAATAAGATGAAATGTACAAAATGGGAGTTCAATATATTCCTTAAGTGTAAAAACAAAATCTTTTTATATATATACTCTATATATGTATAATGTATGTGTAATGGCGCGTGTACGTCCGCCTAAAAGTGGGATGGGTAATTATGTTAATGTGAATTCGAATAAGAATTATATTGATATTAATGAAATGAAGAAGGGGTTGATGAATAATAATATAGAAACGCCAAAACGTTTTAATTTTGATGAAGTTTATGATAAAGATTATACGAATGATGATTTATTTAATGACTTTGGAATGAAAATAACTTTTAATTTAATTAAGAATAAGGATACAACATTTTATGTTTATGGCCAAACTGGATCAGGTAAAACATATACTATTATGGGTACAGACAGATTACCAGGATTACTAAAATTAACAATATCAGTTTTAAAGAAGCAAAGTGCAAATATTACATTTAACTGTATTCAAATTTACAATAATAAATGTTTAGATATTTTAAATAATAATTTGGAAATATTTGAAAGAGAAGATAATAATGGTAAAATTCATTTATCAAATATTAAGAATTTGAATTTAAAAAATGAAACTGCTGACAGTATAATAAATTTAATTAAAAGAAATAGACGTGTTGGTGTTTCAAATCAAAATGATGAATCGAGTAGATCTCATTTATTATTTAGATTTAATAATGGGAAGAATTTTTTAAATATATTAGATTTAGCAGGTAGTGAAAAGGCTAAAGATAGTATTTATGTAAATAAAGAAGTTTTTAGAGAGAATGCTGAAATAAATAAAAGTATTCTTGTTCTTAAAGAATGTATAAGATCATTAAAAAATAATAATTCGCATATTCCATATCGTGGAAGTAAATTAACAAAAATATTAAAAGATTCTTTTGAAAGAAAAACAGAAAGTTATATTTTAGCGACTGTATCACCAGAAAAAGAGAATATAAATGATTCTATTAATACTTTAACTTATATCAGTGATATAAAATTAATAAAAAGACAATTTGATATTGAAGTACCAAAAAAGAGAGAGTTACCAATTATAAATGAGGTAAATGATAAATTAAGAAAGTCAATATCAGAACCAAAAATTAATGAAAATAAAAATTTATTACCTCCAGTTATTAAAAGAGATAAATCACAATATATTTATAATAATCCAAGATCGAACTTACCAAATAACCCATTACCAAATAACAACAAATTACCAAATATCAGTAATCAAAATAGTAATGATATTTTTAAACAACAACCAGATTATAGACGTTTTAAAAAACAAAGTAGAGACGTCAATAATTACAATACGCCATATAAGGAATTAAATAAATATAATACACCAAATGGATTAAGTCCAAATTGTAGATTGTTAATGAATAACAGATACAAAATGGAAAATTTAAATAAGGAAAAAGAAAGAATAATAAGTTTAATTGCACGTAGACGTACATCTTCTCAAACTAAAAATAAATTAGTAGGAATAATTAATGACGAAATAAAATTATTATCGCAATTAAAGAATAATATATCATAAAATTGAATTAAGGATATATTTATATTAATCAATAATTAATATAAATGGATCTTATATCAAAGAAGGATAAAATAAAAGATTATTTAATTTTATCACTTATAGATACAGTAGCGGAATTATATTCAATAAATTATAACATTGAAAGTGATATAATTAAAAATCATATTTTAAATAAATTAGATGAGTATAATATTTTAGATGTAGATATAAATAAAACCAATATGTTAGAGGTAAAAAGTAAAATAATGACTTTAATAACTAAAGATTTACCTAAAAATATTATTCAAAATAATATTTCATTATTTGACAATTATAAAAAATGTGAACTTATTGGATCAGGTGGATATGCTCATGTTTATGAAGTGTATAATTCATTAGATGATAGGAAATATGCAATTAAGAAAATAGGTATTCGGAATAATTTTTATCCTTCATTAATTGAAGTGAGATCAATGGCCAAATTAGAGCATAAAAATATTGTAAGATATCATACTTCATGGGTGGAGTCTATAAATATAAATAAAAAGATAGATAATTTAAATTCCAAATTATTATGTTTGAATCAAAATATGGAAAAAATACACTTAGTAAAAGTAGATAGTACAGAATTAATTAAAGCTGAGAATTCGGAATATGATGACAGTTATTCAACTGAAAATTCAGAATATGACGAAAAAGTATATGATAAATTTATATTTATACAAATGGAATTATGTAAGCAAAATTTAAGAGATTATTTACTAAATAATAAATTAGATGATGAAAATAAAAAGATAATTTGCAGGGAAATTATAGAGGGATTAACATATATTCATAATAATAACATAATTCATAGAGATTTAAAACCAACAAATATATTTATTGATTTTGATAATAAAATTAAAATTGGTGACTTTGGATTAGCTACAAATATATATGATATGCATTATGAAGAAGTTGGAACAGGTGGTTATATTGCTCCGGAAATATTAAATGGTGAAAAGTACAATGCTAAAGCAGATTTATATAGTTTAGGAGTAATAATTTTAGAGATTTTTGGTAATTTTAAAACAAATATGGAGAAATTATTAATATTAAGAAAAATAAGACATGAAAAAAATTGTACATATTTAAATAATAATGAACTAAATAAAATAATATCAAGTTTATTATGTAAAGATCCAAATAAAAGAGGTGATTTAGATAATATATTAAATAAATTTATAACTGATTCATAAGTATAATTAAAAAACATAGATTAAAGCTCTAAATCTTCTAGTAGTTTATTGATAATCTTTATAATAAATTTATAATATATATATATATATAATAATGAATACATATAAAATTAAATATTATAGTATTGGCGGTTCTAGTTCTACCAGAGAATCAAAGGATAGTAGTCAAAAACAAAATACTGATACCCCCACATGTAATTGTGTCAACTATAGTAGACAAAGTCCCATTGATATATTAAATAATAATAATATGAATTTGGGAAAAACTCCTTTATTAAAGGTTGATTATAACAATATCAACTTACATAAGTATCCTGACGCTGCAAAATATAAACCAAAAGATGATTATTCTCTTTTTTTTAATAATTATCAGTTTAACTTGATAAATGTACATTTTCATAAACAAAGTGAGCATAAGTTGAATGGTAAACAATATGATATGGAAGCTCATTTTGTACATAAAGCAATTGATGCAAATGAATATGTTGTTTTGGGATTTTTTATAAATGTTGTGGATCAGAATACATCAGATAATATATTAGATGATTTGGTAGCATTACAAGAGAATGTAACAATTACATTACCAAATTTAGAGGATAATACATTTTTTAACTATAAAGGTTCTTTAACCACACCTTCTTTCAATAGTGATGTAGAATGGTGTGTTTTTCAAACACCTTTAAATATATATACATCACCAGAGAATAGAGATAAACATGGATCAGCGAGACCAATACAAACTACTGTATATAAGTCTGAAATTTTACAATTTATGTATTAAATCAACCAATAACAAATAAATTTAATATTTATTAATAAATATTAAATTTATCAGAACATATAGATTATTTTAAATTAATAAAACCATTATCTAGTGGTGTAAAAAAACATATTAAAGCTCTATCTACTAGTTTCTTGATTGAATTCTAATTTATTGTAATATTAATGCTACTATATTAATATTTAAATAAGCCTTAAATTTAAAATTGAATTCTAATTTAACTATTTAAAATAATGTTAATATTATATAATAATGTCGAAATTTACACCATATATAAAAAAATTACAATTTAGTAGTAACATAATTGATAGTGATTTTGATTTGAAAGAATCAGGATATGAAAATCAACCAATTTTTGGGTTAGGCTATCATTATTATACTAAACAAGTGAGAGAGAAAATGCATGACGAAGAATTACAAAATAGAAAGTTTTATTTAATTGTAAATCAATTTGAAAGTGATATTCCAGATTATAAGGAAAATTTAAATAATGTTTTATCAACAAAATTAAAGTTAGATAAAGGTACAAATATATTTTCTCGTGATCTTTTTAAGTTATGGGAAATGCTAGTTTATTTTAATTTAGCAGAAGAGAAAGAGTTTAAATCTGTATCATTATCTGAAAATGGAGGTTTTTTACAATGTATTAATTATTTTAGACAAAATTATGTGAAGTCAAAAGGTGATATTTATTGCTATCAGGGAAGTAATGACAAAGAAGTAAGTGAATGTCTAAAGGAGAATGTAAAAAATAATAAATTATTCAAGTTAAAAGATGGTCCATTAGAACAATTAAATAATTCTAAGTATTTATCAAATGTCACAGCAATTGAAAAATTTATTAAGGATAATAAATTATCAGATATAAATTTAATTACTGCCAATGGAGTAGTTGAATATAAAACGAATTCACATAATGAACATCAATTATACACAATAATTTTGGGAGAAATCATTACAGCACTATCAATTCAGAAGGATAATGGTGATTTTGTATTAAGAATTGAAGACTGTTTTACAAATGTAACAATAAAATTATTAAATATTTTAAACGACTGTTATGATGAGATATTTATTTGTAAGCCACTATTTAGTAGATCATTTAATAATGAAAGATATGTAATTTGTAAGAAATTTAAATTGAAAAGTACATTAAAGACAAATTTAATTAAAAAATTAAAGTTGTTATTAGATAATATGAATAAAGTGAAAGCTAATAATAATTATGTATTAGATATAATTAGTAATTCAGAAGTAAAATCAAAAGATGAGGAACTAATAGCAAGTATTAACTTACATTTAGTAGGAGAAGAGCATTTAAATATTAATAAAATAATTGATTATAAAAATAAAAAAAATTATTTTGGTGAACAATATCATAAATTTAGAGATATTCAAATAGATGCAAGTGTTTGGTGGGATTCTAAATTTATAAAATCTAAAATAAGTGACTTTAATGAAACTAGAAAAGATCTAGTTACATAATTGTACAATACTTATTTAATTCTCCAATTTTATATTTTTTCCATACTTTTTGTGATGTTTTAGAGTGAAAATTATAATCTAATAAAACATCTTTACCTAAACGATTATCATAGAAGCAAATATTATATGGATGATCAAAATTTGTAAAATCATAAATAATATTATTAACTAATAATATTATTTTATTATCATTAATCATTCTATTAATATCTTTTTGAGTATAGTATTTCATATATGAAATTTATATATATATGAAATATTGGTTTACTTTTTAATTTTAGGATATACGTATTTATTAGCTAAAACTTCACCAATTTGAGTTTCATATTTAAACTTTATTTGATCATAAAATAACTGATCAACGCTTAAATCTTTTGTTTCTTTATCTAGTAATCTATCAATTATAATAGGATAATTTTTTACAAAATCAGGTGATGTTGTTTCTATAAATGAAATTAATTTATCTTTATTCATATTTTCATTTACTTTAAGTAATGCTCTAATATCTTCAACTTTATCACTAATACCATTAATTTCTCCTTTTCTTCTTGAAAATTCACTATGTATCTCATTAAGTTTATCAAACATTAAATCTAGAAATTGCATATCTTTATTTTCAACAATTGAATCAAAAACCATTTTATGATCCTTAATAAAATCAGGAAATAATATTTTCATTTCATTAGAAAAGTTATCACTTGACATATTTTTAAATTTATCTAAATTTCTAAACTTTCTAATTTGATCAGCATAATTTTTAATATTTTTAATATTATTTAAATCCATTAATTTAAAGTATAAATAAAGGTTTAAATTAATTTTTTAATTTCATTCTTTAAATTAATAATTAAGTCACTTTTATTTACTTTTTTTAATGTACTATCTTTATTGCTTGTAATTTTATTAATAAAATCTAATAATTCATCTTTTTTAAATGACTTTAATTTATTATCCGTGAACCCATTTATTGTATTAACTAAATCTAAAATTTCTGTATTATTACTATTTTCAATTTCAATGACAATTGAATCATTATCACTTTCTTCATCTGATTCATAATCTAAACTAATATTATCAGAATTTATTTCACTATCAATATGTTTTATTTCCTCTGTTATA
>Ga0209534_10003023_pt1 | contig 16267 bp, 14 predicted proteins | sample COG_07_FD_184751 | JGI IMG/M metagenome (GOLD analysis project Ga0209534, IMG submission 184751) | Pelagic Microbial community sample from North Sea - COGITO 998_met_07 (SPAdes) (version 2) | ecosystem: Environmental > Aquatic > Marine > Neritic zone/Coastal water | place: Helgoland, sampling...
TGGCCTTGGCTATTTTATTTTCTGTGGTTGTTCCATCATAATTATAGCCATTGGCTATAAGGTAATTTTCCAAAGTGGTCCACTCAGCATCACTTGGTACGTGCCAACCCTCTGGTGCAAATTGTTTATTTGGTGTGTTTTCATCATTATCATGGATTCCAGCCACTGCATACCAATTATAGAGTCTTGGCTTAGTCGGGTCGTTATCGTAATAAGCCCAAGCACCTGTGGTGAGGTTTTCCCATTCAGTAGCATCAGTTACTTGTGGAATGGGTGTGCCGTCTCTGTAGGTAACCATTTCAGCATTATCTACCGTCCAAACTTGGTCTCCGTAGGTGAGATAATCGTATGTGTTGCCATCTTGGTCTGTTACCGATCCTGAATTGTTTTCAGAGCTCAATTCATCTATCTGGCTTTGAAGATTAGCAATTAGTGCATCTATGTATGCCTTCGTTACTGCATCTTGTGCCTCAGTAGGGTCTTGTAAATCCTTTATCTGTTGGTTGTTTGCTGAGTTGTTTTCAGCAAGTACAGTTTCTAAACTGGGTGTTGTTGGTGTGCTGTTGCCACTGTTTTCAGCATACAGTGCATAAGGGACACTCAGTAGTTGTGTGGTGCCCATAGCCAAATAACCACTACCTGTATCAAGCTCTATCCCTAAGTAATAACTTCCCAATGACCAGTCTAATGCTGAAAAGGCACCTGTATTGGCTGTGCCCTGTCCAATAACTAAGTTGACCTGTCCTAAATCATCTGTTGGGACATAGTGCGTTTCTGTGAAAATTGGCACTGATGTATCAGAACCTTGAATGACATTAAACTTAAAATACACATTGGTATTTATAATTAAGTCTCCTGAGTTATTTCTAACTGTTGCTTGGTAGTTAAACCCTTGTGGGGCTTGGGCTTGAAGTACTGTTGTTATTGTGAGGGTAAGGAGTATGAGTAGCTTTTTCATTGCTTGATAATTTTATACGTATTGGTTTGTTTTGACTCTTTTGCAGTGACGGTTACAAAGTAGATGCCTGTGGTGAGGGTTTGCACACTCAAGGGCTGCTCTTTTTGATGTTGGGTTTGTAGCATTTGTTTTCCGCTGATGTCTGTTATTCTTACTTCAAAAAGTTGTTCTGTTGGGTGATGAAAATGGTTTCTGCTACAGGATTTGGAAAGACCTTGACTTGTAATTGTAGCTGTGGTGTTTGTGTAGTTAAAATTGTTAAATCTAGGGAGGGATAATAGCCGTTTCCTAATTGGATGCTGCCATCTTCGGAGGTCATGGCACCGACGGCTAGTTCTCCAGCGGTATAGCTGAGTTTGTTATTTCCGTTTTCATAAGTGGCTCCTGCTGGACCAATCACCTGTTTAGAGATGCTTTGCCCATAGCCAGAAAGGCCTAAAAGCAAAAAAAGGAATGTAAAATAACGCATTGTTAAATTGGTTTATACTTCAAATATAGTAAATAATTAGCTTAGTAGCTTTGGAACAAAGCGTGTTGAGAAAACTAATAAAAGTTAAAAGCGCCATATTAGTGCCATTAAAGTGCCAAGAATATTATAAATTCGCAAACAGTATTTCTATACACCGTTTCAATCTATAAGAATATAATTATCTAAAGGGGATGTAGCTCAGTTGGCTAGAGCGCTTGACTGGCAGTCAAGAGGTAATTGTACACAAACACTTAATTTTTAAACACTTAAGAACAGATAATATTAATGTCTGTCAAAAGTCTGTCAAAAATGAGTGTAAAATATCCAAAAGTAAAGTCTGATAATAAGCAACGTGTTTACATCGTTTTCTATATCAATGGTAAGCGTTACAGGTTGTTTAATGGTTCAAAAATTAATTCTATTCTTTATCCTAATTCGTATCCTGTAGCTAAACGCAATGAGATAGGACAACTATTAGCTGCTGAGGTGTTTAAGTATCTCTCAAGTGGCTTAAGTATCCAAGACCCTGTAAGAGTTATATGTAAGTCTGATAAGCAGTATTTAAAGTTAGCTTTAGACAACAAACTAAAAGGAGAATATTCAGGTAAATATAAGTCAATGCTGAGGTTTGTATATGATAGTTTTACATCTAAACTTACTGATGGAAACATCACTTCTAATGACGTTAAATCTTATCTAAATCACTATGCTTTAGGAGTGTCGTATAACACCATTAAAAGACATCTAAGCGTGCTAATAAATGAAGCAAGAAACATAGGAATGAATAGTAATCCTATGGAGGGGATAAAAGCAAAGAAAACAAAGGCTAAGCTACATAAACCTTACAATGATATTAGGCTCATACTTTACGAGATAAAGTTGTTTAATGATAACCTCTATTTGTGTTGTTTAATGACTTATGGATGTTTGTTAAGACCACATAGAGAAATAAGAGAACTTAAGTGGTCTGATTTTAGCGATGACCTTAAATACATTCATTTATCTGGAAATAGAAATAAATCAGGAAGGAATAGAATTGTACCTGTGCCTTCTTATATTAGAGATATTCTTGTAAAAGGAGAACCTCATCATAATATTTTTTCAGATAACCCTCAACCTTTAAATGAAGACTATTTTAAGACACTCTGGGGACGTTTTAAGAGGGTTTCTAAACTGCTTGAACAAGACCAAACACTCTACTCTTTTAGACACTCTGGGGCTATAGAAATCTTCAAGAGAACTGGTTCTATAACCAAGCTACAAAAAGCTATGGGGCACTCATCAATAAATGTGTCTCTGACCTACTTAAGAGGTTTAGAAATAGCTGAATTGAAAGAAGAAGATATGCCAAACATAAAAACCCCTGCTAAGAGCAAGGGCTTGTAATCTATTAAATTGATAAATAATTAAATAACTAAAAAGCCCGAACAGCACGCACATTGCCTGCGATGTACTTAGAGCTGTAGCTCTGACCACCATTGCCGAAATTCTGCTCCCACGCGTTAAGGCTATCGTACTCCGTAGAACTCCAGTAGTAATTACTAAATGCACTAAACCCAGAGACAGCCTCTAAAGTTGCTCTATTGATATACATTTGGTTTAACTCATTTATACTTGGTAAAAACCATTGTGCACCTAAAGACCTTGCCGCTAAAGCGGCGGGAGCATTTGGGCAATCATTTAGTATAGCATTCGTATTGCTAATACCATCACCTATTTCAGCACCAAGACCCGCAGGATTACCTGCATCATTATAAGGGACATTCAGTACGTTTGGTAAATCTGTATCAAAACAACCCCATTCTGCCACTATATCTGAAAGTGCCGCAACCAAACCGTGTATTTCTCCTGAAACATAACCAGCATCTCCTTCTTGTAATATATAAAAAACAACACCACCTCCGTAAAAGTCACCTACTTTGGGTTCTGTATTTGGATTGTCATAATTTACTTCAAAATCAGGCACGAATCCATTATAAAATTCTGAATTAGTAATAACCTCGGCTGATACAACATCATATAAATCTTGATTTAATCCCGATAATACCTCTATTGTAAATGTTTTAATTGTTTGCCAATTAGCACTGCTCCAATAAATCTCAGATGGATTAATGCTAATATTTGGATCATCACTTTTAAGTTTAATCGTTACACCAATATCTGAACCATTTGAAATAATAGGTTCATTCAATTTAATATATCCAATTTGAGATTGATTAATTGATGTGAAATTTATTAGGTTGGGACTAAATGATACATTTGAATTTTCAAATTGAAGTGTTGTTTCAGCAGTCCCACCGGTAAGATTTGTCCATTCAGTTCCATTGAATACTTGGAGTTGCCCACTTATCCCGCAATCACTACACCAAATAAGTAGTCCAGCAACAGCAGATGGAATTTCATCACGATTTGTCTCCGACATACGTGGGGGTAAAAAACCTGCTGAGGTAGAAGTCACATCTAATGCCGAAGAGCTGTGTGGAGTTGCTATATTTATACCTACTTGTGAGTAGCTGAATGCTGTGAACAGCATAAGTGCTATTACTGTTATTTTTCTCATCTTAGTTTTTTAAAAGTGTAATTGGTTTCAAGTTCAAATATAATGACTTTTATTTAAACCTATTTACGTGGCTTATAAATAGCTGAACTGAAAGAAGGCGGTGCTGATAGTTTAGGTATGTTAATTATTTGTTTAATAAAACCCTGTAAATCAGCATAAATACACTTGATAATCTGCGAAAAATCTACTAACTTTACATAGTAGTTTATTACGCTTCTTATTAATCTGTTTTTTAGAATATATATTTAAATAGGCGTCTCAAACGCCTTCGTTTATAAATATCCTATATATTTTATAAAACTTAAAAGGATTAAATATACAATACGAGTTATCTGTACTCTAATACTAATTGCACAAAACACACAGCATAAAAAGAGTTTGATTAATCAATGTTTTTCAATTAGGCTAGTATGGTGAAAAACAGCCTGTTTAAGCACCTTTTAGAAGCTACTGAAATAGATACCATTCAATGCCGTTTGTAGCCTTTAAATTAGCCGAAAACAACGTTAAAACGATAATCAGTATAGAGCGAATAGATAAACTCAAATACACGCTTAAAACAGACAACGGAAGCTATAAAATAGAAGGTACTGAATTGCCTTTGCCTATTAGTAAAGTTGTAAGTGTTTGATTATGGATTACAGTTTGTGAAGTTAGGCTGTGATAGTGTTTTCTCAATTTTTGGTGAATGTAGAAATTGTACCTGACGGATATAGAATCCAATTTATAGTACTATCAGAAACTTTTTCAAATTCATAAGTGCTCTCCATAACCCCTGCAAAACTAATCACAACATAGTATCTTGTATCAGAAATTTCTTCATACGCACTGCTTTCACTAGAAAGAGCCATATATGCTTTGTTACAAGATGTTATAGTCCCGGCTGTTAAACATATGTCGTCAGTTCTAAAGTCAAAGACACTAGAAGTATTGTTTATCCACACCCCTTGAATCCAGGCTGGAGGATTAATTGAATTTCCATTCGAATTAGAAGAGTCTGAATCATCACTGCTACAAGCGAAGATTAAAAAAGCGGAGAGTAAGAGTAGTTTTTTCATTGTGTATAAATATTGTTATTTGTAGGTTATTGTTGCAACCATTTAAAAAAGTAACCAAGAAATATTTATTTAGTAGAATGAGCGGACATAATAAACAAGTTGCTGTTGAGGATTGTTCAAAATTCATTTCATTAAATAAACTAGATAAAGACTATCATTATATAAAACTAATAAAATCTTTACAAGATAATTGGGGGTTAAAATATTATAGCAAATACACAAGAGGTTTTTATGTGAGTTTTGATATGGATTATGAAGATTTAGTATTTCAGGCATTAAAGAAAAAACAAGCAACAAAAGAGAAGCAAAGATTCGAATCTAAAGAAAATTCAGATTAAAACATTTAAATCTAAAGATGACTATGACAGGCTAACGGACTCAACAGACATTAATTCTTTGAAGTTGTATGCTGAAATGATGAGGGATCGATATAGTGATCGAGTTGAACAAGAAGATTGATTTATAGTTTAAAAATTTTAATTTAGTTTAATGAGAAAGTTATTTCTATTTTTTTTAATACCTGCACTAGTTTTTGGGCAGGAAAACAATTTAGATTGGATATTGGTTCAAATGAAGAATAATTCAATTGAATCGTATAACTTTTTAAAATTATACAATGATTTACCTGATGAATTATCCTACACAACTCATGATGGTGCAGAAATTAGCACAAAAAAGAGTTCAGACACCTACTCATATTTAGACCTATCGTCAAAAGAAAGTATACTGAAATCTATGTCTGTTAATATTCACGAAATATGTCATGGTCTTACAAGTTTATATTTTTTTAAAGAAATGAAATCTAATTATCTGCCTCACGATTTTAAAGATATAAGGTCTTATTTTTATATATCAGATAAAAATAACTATATAAGTATTTTTAAAGGTAAAGTGTTCCCCTCATCAGAATTAGCGAATATTATTCCTGAAGCATTAGTTACATCAAGATATGAAACTTACATTAAAGGAGATTCATCCACTCAAGTTGATGGAATTATTGGTTTATTAGATGAGTTTAATGCATACTATCATTCCTCTAAGTTTTCTTTTAATATGCTACCAATATACAAGGAAATGTATACCAATGATTATTTAATGGAATGGGTAATGGATTTACAAAGTAAAATGACTGCATATCATGAGTTTGATTTTTGGATCAAGGAATACATATTGCATGCTAAAATATATTACCCAGAACTGTATTATGAAATTATGAAAAAAGACTCCGCATTTCAAATTTACAAGGACATCCGAAAGCATTATAAAAATTTAATCTCAAAATATTCCAGTATTGTGAAAAAAGAAAAAGAAAAAATGAATTATTATTACAATACTGAGTTTTGGGAGGATGATTACTTTAGGTTAATCAAAAGGCTATCAAATAAAAAATATGATTTTATAAATAACTTAATTAAATCATAAGCATTCAAACTGTTTGATTAAGGCAAAAATGGAACAATTCAAATTAATAGGTTAATTAATTGTAAACTTATTTTGAATTAGTTACATTAGTATCATTAACCAATAAAAACTAAGTTTTGAAACAATTCCTTTTACCAGTATTCCTTTTATTTATTCTTGTAGGCTGTGAAAACGATTCAGACGAAACCCCATTGGCATCCTATACAATTGAAGGTAAATGGTTGTTTGCACCAGATACTCCAGGCATAAGCGATCAAGGAGTCTCAAATACAATGTACATTTTTGAAAACGGAACAAGGTATACGTATTACTGTGTTGGAGATGATTGCGAATCTCAATATGAAACATTTGAAGCAGGTGATTCTAATGCCATCCCAGGAACTAACGCATATACATTTGAAGATGGTATTTTAACCATAGATTTAAATTCTAACAATATGCAAGTCCTTCCACTTATATTTGAGTGCGATGGCAACAAAATCAATTTTCAAGACCCAGAGTCACCAGATCGATATGATTGGATAAAATTGGGTACAGATTGTAATTAAAACACAGGAATACCTTCGTTTTTTACACACCTATATTTAAACCTCTTTGTAGCACAAACGTACATCTATAGATGATATCTTATTACCTTCTATCGACTGAATAGTAAGTAAATTTTGGTGGATTTTGTATGGTTATCCTTGCACTCGAAATCATTTAACTTGTAGTTCACAATTAATTTTCATAAATTTGAGATGAACCAATTAATTATTTATATGAAAAATATAGTTTCAATTTTAGCATTAGTTTGCACATTTACGTTTACTTCTTGTAATGAAAAACAACCCTGTGATGTCCCTACAAATGGATTTTTAACGGACACAGATTTTAAGGTAAAAATGGGGTCTGAGACCGCCGTAGACATTTTTAATCAACTGGACGCCGCATGGGCAAAACGTGATTATGAAACAATGAAAACATTTATTGCCGATGAAGCGTTTCTTAATTTTGATGATGGAGTTGTAGCAACAACCCCACAAGAATTTGTAGACAAAATTAAAGCCGATGCTGCGGAATCTGAAGACGAAGGCGACAATCAGTGGGTTACAAACTATGCATTTGCTTTGGCACTTACCGATGACGGGTCGGAAGAAACGACTGTCGATACTGGCGATTGGGTAAATGCTCAATTTACAACGAAAAGTACTGATCCAGACTCAGAAATTGATTCTGAAGTTTACTACGAGTACTACCATATTGTTGACGGAAAAGTTACAGAATGGAATCAGTTTAAAAAAACAATCAAAAAGTAATACAAATCAACTAAAACAATAATTATGAAAAATATTATAACCGCATTATTTTTAACACTAGGATTTGCAGTAACTGCACAAGTTGTAAACATCACCTATATTTCTGTTGAAAGAGAAAATTCTGAAACGTTTTTAGAACTTCATGAAAAATTCACCAACCTTTCAATTTCTGAAGACCGAAAGATTACTGGAGGAGGAATGTTTGCACATGCATTTGCTGGCGATTATACGTTTGCTATTTATGACTTTTATGCAAATGAACAAGATTTAGTAAATGATCCATCTCTTGCAGATGCAGCTATGCAAGCCAATGTAGAAGCTATGAAACTAGACGATGCAGCTAAAGAAGCACTTATGTCAGAATACCAAAACTATTCTGCAATGTACGCGCACAATCACTCCGACCAAATTAGACAAAGTAGAGACTTAGAAGAACTAACTTTTGAAGCAGAAGGTTTGGATTGGGGAACAAAAAAAGTTGTTGTAGTAAGTACATACAATACCAAATGGGGAAAAAACAGAGACTTTTTTAACGGTGTAAAAAATGGAAGTTTAAAAACACTTAAAGAAAGTGGACATGCAGTAGCAGCCTACGCAAGTCGTCATTTTTACGGCTCAGGAGCAGACTGGCATACGTACCAATTTTATAATTCTTGGTCAGATTTTGCTGCTTACGAAGAAGCAAACTTAGGGGGAGCAATGACGGATGAAGACAAGAACTTTTGGTCCGCAATTGATTCTCATTCAGATGAAATCTTAACATTTATTGGTGGTATGAATCCTGAAACAAAAGTGTTCAGCTATGCTAAATAAGAAGTACTAAATTTTTAAATAAGATCACACCTCCTAATTATATTGGGAGGTTTTTTTTGTCCTAGTGACGAAGTTTAAAATAAAAAAGCACCTGATCATTGATCAGGTGCTTTTTTACAACTAGAGGATTCAATTACTCCCCATCATCACTAATTTTAGCAGGTTTTACACTGCTGTCATATTCCGTATGGTATTCTTCTAGCAAGCCTGTTGTAGCGTTCAACAAGTCTTTAGTCTCTAATAACAAACTAAAGTAAAGCGTTGTGTTTTTTGGGCTTGATTCCTCAGTACGCGTTCGTTGTACTTGTATCTCAATATTAGATTTGAGAATCGCATAGATTTTACTTTTTTGTTCAATAATCGATCCTATTTTTTCAAATGATTGTGAGTTAAAGGTGTCGATCGCCTCAGAAAACAATTGTTGTATTGAATCATTGATTTGACTCAGTTCTTTAATTTGATTGAACTTCAGTTTTTTGTGGTTATTATGAACATGCTTATGACTTACTTTCGTAATATAGGTCAAAGATTGCGTCATGTCCTGAAGGTAACCTAAAATAAGAATGTAAAAATTACTAGCACCCACACTTGAGTCGTCTAAATTTTTGATAAAGTAAAAAACGTTATCTCTTAATTCATCAACTTCATCAGAGAGTTTGATAATTTGCTTTTTATTCTTTTTAAGAGCATCTAAGTCTTGTTGAGCAAGACCGTTAAATGCTGCAGCATAAATTTTCTTTCCACGCTTTAGAACGTTTGCAATATTTTCTGCACTTTCTATAATAACCCCTTGAACAGAACTACTCTCTGTTTTTTTCAAACGGTCATCTGAAGCTAATTCTTGTGTCTTTTTTCTATGAACAATAGAACTTCTTACAAGCAATGCAATTGCAGTTAAAAGAAGTATCGGAAACATCACTTCTAAGTTCAAGTTTAACAAGTAGGCAACCAAAGCTGCTGCGCTAAATGCACTAAAGGCTGTAAAAAACCATCCGCCAATAACATTAAGTACTCCAGCAACACGATATACGGCACTTTCTGCACCCCAAGCTCTATCTGCTAACGATGTTCCCATAGCAACCATAAAGGTCACATAGGTTGTAGAAAGTGGTAATTTGTAGGAAGTTGCTATGGATATTAAAACGGCTGCCACCATAAGGTTTACCGCTGCTCTAACCAAGTCAAAAGCAGGCAATTCGTGTATTTTATTTTTAGTTAATTTGATGACAGGTTGTTCAAATTGCTGTTCAATCTTTTCTTGCCAAGACATTGGTAAAATAAAAGCCGATACTTTTGAAGCACCCATTGCAATTCTCACAAATCCACGTGACAATGTATTGGGTTGAAAACGTTCTTTTGTTTCACCTTGACTAGATAAGTCCAATGATGTTTTTACAACATCTTTTGCTTTAGCAGAAAACCATAAGGTCACAACCATTACCATTCCAGCGCCAAACAACAACCAGTTGTTTGTAGGAACTTTAGAGGCCAAAACATCCATTGGAAACTCTGTTGCTGAAAGACCGGACGCGGACCATTCTAAGAACGCATTATAGGCAGCCACTGGCACACCAATAAAGTTAACAAGGTCATTTCCTGCAAAAGCTAGTGCCAATGCAAATGTTCCTACAATAATAATCAGCTTATAAATATTTGTTTTTGCGAACACAATCAATCCATAGGATAATAAAGACCAGAATACTGAACTTATCAATACAATCGTTAGAACTTGTGTTTCCAAGAAATCTTTCATGGTGCTACCACCAATGATGTCAAACGATTGTTTGGCGTAAGACGTTCCTTTGAGGCCTTTCATAAATATAAAATAGGTAATCGCAGTCAATGCAATACCACTAAAAAGAGCACCTACCCAATTTGCTTTTCTTTGAAAATTATAAGATAACAACAGACGAGACACCCACTGAACGAGAGCTCCAATGGAGAAAGCAACTACTACCGATAGAAGTATCCCAAATATAATTTGAGAGGCTTTTGAGGTATTTATGTAGTTGACAACTTCACTAAAATCACCACCACTTGCACCAATTTTTATTAAAGCCATTGCAACCGCAGCACCTAACAATTCAAATACAATTGAAACAGTTGTTGAGGTTGGCATCCCTAGCGAGTTAAAGAAATCTAGAAGTAAGATATCTGTAATCATGACCGCCATGAAAATAATCATGATCTCATTGAACATAAATTCACCTGGATTAAAAATTCCTTTTCGGGCAACTTCCATCATACCACTCGAAAAAATTGCTCCTACAGCAACGCCAATACTAGCAACAATCATAATAGTTTTAAATGAAATTGCCTTAGAACCAATTGCTGAGTTTAAAAAATTTACAGCATCATTACTAATTCCAACGACTAAATCTGCAATGGCCAAAAAGGCTAAAGCAATAATCATATACAAATAAATATTTTCCATAATTTAGTTTAATTTATTAAGCAAATCTCTTAAGACTTTTGATTTATGAAGTTAAGTTAATGTTATGTTTTAAAAATGAATGTCAAATCCAAGTCTAAAGGTGATGTTATCTTTTTGACCATCCAATGTGGTATAACTCAGATCACTTTGAACTTTGAGTTTATGCCCCACAAGAAATCTATTGAACCCTAATGTGTATTGTTTTGAAGGAAGTGTTTCTGTAATTGATTCGTAATCTAGAGTCGTAAAACGCCCAGCAATTTCGTAATTGTTTTTAAATAAATATCCAGCCTGTAGATTCAAAGCATTTCCTGTCAATACAATATCACCTGTTGGTGTTATTCCGTCTGCTTCTGTTGCTATAACAGAGTCTGCCGTCCGTTTGGCATATTCACCCATAAATGAAAACCCATTGTTTTTGTACATTGCATCTACAAAAATTGTCGTTTGGTTGGTTTCAAAAATAGTTTCATCGGTTCTGATCATGTAATCCCCAGCAAAGCCACGCTCACGAACTGCATTTTCATTAAAGTTGTAAGTAAATCCAACCATTAGTTTTGATGTTGCTTCCCTTTTTAAATCAGACTGACTGTAATCGCCTTTGGACTTAAAGACTCCAAAAGGTAAAAACTCTAGTCGTGCTGTGTATTGTAGTCCACCTTCATTTCCCTCTGTTACGTTACGACCTTCTCCTTGTGAAACAGCAAATTTTTCGCGCATTAAAAACGTACCACCTAAGTTTGATTTATGACGAATTTGGATTCCTAAATCGCGATCAATATTGAATCGACTGTTTAATAAAGAACGATCAATCAACTGCAAATTTGCAGAAGATACCACACGTTCCACATTTCCAGGTAGTTTTGTTTGTCCAGCCCAAAGCTCCCAGTTTTTTGAAAATTTCCACATAATTACGGCATCTAAAATATAACGCGGGGTATTTCGATTAAACTCGTTAGCGCCAGAAATATCTCTATTGGATAACCCCAATTCTAGTTTGTATTTTAATTTTGGACTGTAAGCAAATCCGTCAAACTTCAAACGTGAACGACGTACAATAAAATTATGTTCTGGACTGGTGTATTGGTTTCCGTCATGATCCCAAGAAGACATAGAACGCACTTGGAAACGTGGCGCAAATTTAACACTAAATGAGCTGTCTTTTGCTACGAAATTGATCAGTCCTTTTCCAAAGGAAGTATCACTGATTTCTTGAGATTGTACTGAAGTGATTGCAAATAATGTTATTGCAAGAGATAAAGTTCTTAATTTCATTATAGTATAATATTAGTTTTTGTCGGGTACAAATAACACAAACTAATGTTATCTTAATGTTTCCTAAAGATTAAGATTGAATGAAAAAAAAGCTGCCTGGCCAAGGGCAGCTTATCAGAAATCATTATTTTCTAGTCGACAAAAACTAATATGTAATAATGATACTAATTAAGTGTCTTAGACATTACAAAGATTGTAATTAATCATGTCCCATGCGTAAGGAAAACGTTAAGTAATTATTAAACGTGAGTCAATACTGCAAAAGTAAATTTTCGGCTTTTTAACCAAAATAGATACTGAGTTATAAAATCAACTAGTATTGATTCATTGATATTGCTATTTTATTTAAATGCAACAGCTCAATACACAGGTTTTAAGATGGTATAGCGCTCAAATTAGTATGCTTAGAACTCTTTATTATTTTTGAAATTCAAACCCTCAATGTTAATTTAATGTAAACTAATTATTGATTTAATGTAAATTTTGTGTATTTTTATACTATAATAAAGAACACAATACGCACTACTATGAAAAAATATATATTCATCGCACTAGTTTTTATCGGAATAGCAGCATATGCTCAAACTTCAATACAACCAAAATTTGAGGTTGAAGCCAATGTAATTTCAGCGACCTATTTTCATGATAATGGAGCAATTCAACAGCAGGGTACTTTTAATAAAAAAGGAAAGCTAGATGGTCTATGGATAAGCTATAATGATAATGGCGTAAAATTATCTCAGGGTAATTATGATAAAGGAATCAAAACAGGGAAGTGGTTTTTCTGGACTGAAAATTCTTTAAAGGAAGTTGATTATAATGATTCTAGAATCACAAATGTTAATGAATGGAATAGTAAATCTGAGCTTGCTACCACTCTTAAATAAATATATTCAATTATATAATATCAAACAAAAAAGCTCCTAACGGGAGCTTTTTTGTTAACCAATCTAAGACTATGGAATTACTCTGACCATCCGCTAGCCCAATTTGGAATATCTGCACCATTCCCTGCTCCTGCGGCTCCAGAGTTTAATCCGTCATAGGGATAGCCACCCCAGCTCCAGTCTGAAGGTGCATTTACATAATTAAAATTACTAATCACTAAGTCCCCGTTAGCTAATCTTGTATTTGCTGCAGCATCCGTACTTTTTATTTTCATACCTAAAGAAATACCATCTACATATATGTTCGCATAAGAAATATTTCCGCCACCCTCTTTGAAATAAATGGCACCTTCGGAGTTTCCTAAACCATCAACAACCATTGTGACATTTGATACTGTAGCCGAGGTCACTGGAGTTGCATCTCCGTTATCGCCATTATTTGAGCCCTCTATTCCGGCTTTTGTAATACCTTTGATATATGCACTCTCAATAGAGCCCACAAAACCATCTGCAAAATCAATAGAATCATCGCCAGAATTAATAGAGACTAGATTTTTAGCATTTACAGCGCCTCCAAAAAATTCAATCCCATCATCGCCACCATTTACGGAAGAGACATTTGAAAAGGTTGTTCCAGAGCCCACTCCAAATAAAGTCACGCCATTAAATTCTTTTTCATTGGTAAATGTAGCTCCTGTATATTCAACTCTTAAATAAGTAACAACCCCTGAATTATCCGAATTATCAGAACCTCCATACGTCAAATCTCCAACTTCAGAAGTTACGTTGGTTCCTGCATTTGTAATGCCATATCCAGCGATTGCCAATCCACCCCATGAGCCTGCTTCTTGAGTTTCAGAAGTCATAACTACTGGTGCCGTTGCCGTTCCATTGATGTATATTTTAGCCCCTCTCTCTACTCCGATATAAGCAGACGTTGAGGTGCCTGCTGCAGCTGTAATAGTGGTGCCTGCTGGAATCGTCAATACAGCACCTTCTTTAACGATCAATGCGCCGGTAAGAATATAAGTCTCAGAAGCATTTAATGAAACACTTCCACTAGTAATGTTGCCTTGTAAATCGCCTGCATTTACTTGAAAACCAGCAACGGTATTTTCTGTAGTAGATTCTTCGATACTACAACTAAGCGCAAATAACGCAGCAAAAATGGAAAGACTTAAATTTATTTTTTTCATTTTATTTTATGTTTTTATTTATACAAATATCTAATGATAATTGGATTTGAGCTTTAACTAAAAGTTACGAGTTGATTAGATTTACTGAAATTAATTGTAAACTAAATGTTAGCAACCTGTTCTAATTTAAAATCGAAACCCAACAGACAAATTGATGTTAACTCCTCTCTTAAATTCACTTAAGGTCACTTCACTAATTCCTGGAGTTTCATACACTTCTTGAACCCTTTCAATAGAGGGGTTTAATAGGTTTTTTACAGACAGAGAAAAGTTGAGGTTTTTAAGTTTACTTTTAATAATTAAATCCAAAGTATCAAAACTTTTGTCGATCACATTTCCTTTTTTTAGAGTTCCAATAGTATTTAATTGATCAGAAAAATAATTGTAAGCCAATGTGGTTTGTAAAGAATGATCTTTATCAAATGCTTTAAAATAAGTAAGGTCTGTATTTACCAATACATCTGAAGCTCCAGTTAGTTTACTAGAATCAAAAGTGAAACTGGCACTGTATTCGGTTTTAGCATTCACTTTTTCAGCATTCAAATCTTGGGACGTTTTGATTAGTGATACGTTTAATCCCCCAGAAATTTTGTGATCAAATTCATCTTCCTCCCCCTTAAAATTAAAAAGCTCTTTTTTGAGTTCTACTTCTAAACCAAACACTTCTGCTTTATCTCCTGAGTTGATATAGGAAATATCATTTGAAGTAGAATTTATAAAAATAGAGTTGATTGGGTTTTGGATTAACTTTCCAAAAACGGTTGCAGAAATTAGTTCTCCATTTGAAGGAAAAAACTCCCATTTCAAATCTGCATTCCAGTTAGTGGATTCATAAATATCTTTATTTCCTCTATAGACTTGTGTAACCTCTTCATAAAGCATATCTACACGTTCCTTAAATTGAGGGAGTGTATAGGTTTTACTGGCACCAAATTTCAAATTCATATTTTCTTTAAGCACATACTTTGTCGAAAGAGATGGCAACAATTTTTTTTGTATGAGACCAATCCTTTGTTTGTTAGAAGACTGTAGTGTTAAGTAGTCAATTTCCACCCCAATCATTTCGGCTCTAACGCCGGCAACTACAGAAAATTTTGAAGAAAAATTCCATAAACCGTTCACATATCCAGCATTAATATATTGACCCCCACTATACGTTTGAGTTTTTAAAGTATTGATTCTGTAAAGCGTATTTAAATTTGAAGCATTAAAAAATGCATCAAAATTTGTGATGTCAACATTGTAAAGTCCTGCTTGGTTAATCAGTCTAAAATCATACTGTTGAGATGAAAAATCAATCCTTTTGAAACGACCACTATACCCAAAAGTAAGTTTGCCCTTCAAGTCATCTTCACTATCATTAAATTTAATTTCATCTGAAATGTTAACAGAAAACTCATCTTCTTTTAAGTCCTGAAAAAAGCGGTGGTTATAAATTGGACTTCCCGTAATTAAAACAAAATCAGTTGTACGGTTCGCTCTAAAATCAGCTCCTGCGGTATTTTGCATTCGATCAGGAATAGTGTTGTTTAAACTATTATATCCAACAATCCAACGGATTGTATTGGTATCTGAAATGGCGTGCGTTCCACTCAATTGATTGATTAGTAATTTAGTCTCAGTAAACGTATTTCTTTGGATAAACCCAACCCCATTTTCATTATTGGTAGCATCATTATCAAACTCAATGTCAAACCCACTATATTCATCATGACTTTGATCAGAACTATTTAAAAATAGGGTTGTAAAAGTCAATTTGTGGTTGCTATTCATGCGATAATTAAGCACCCCCATTGCGGTAGTGTTTGTTGTATAGCTGTAACTGTCTTTATTAAAATCCTGTCGTGTATACCCATCCGCTCCAATTTTCCCACGGTTTATACCAGAATTAAAAGTG
>Ga0209534_10003041_pt1 | contig 16186 bp, 13 predicted proteins | sample COG_07_FD_184751 | JGI IMG/M metagenome (GOLD analysis project Ga0209534, IMG submission 184751) | Pelagic Microbial community sample from North Sea - COGITO 998_met_07 (SPAdes) (version 2) | ecosystem: Environmental > Aquatic > Marine > Neritic zone/Coastal water | place: Helgoland, sampling...
CCATAAAATACACAAGCCATTAATACTTCTTCAAAAAATATTTCAGCAGTTTGAGGTCTAGCTACATATTCTAAAAAAAATTCATTACTAGGAGCATCATCCATATTAAATCTAGTTACTCCGTGTAAAGCGCCATTAGAACCTCCACCACCTACAGTTCCTGATATGTCATAACTATCACAACCAAATGCGCCTATATGATCATTACCTGGGTATTTTCTACCGTTCTTAATATAACTATTATTTTGCAATTGTTTTTTAGGTGTCCAAGAAATTAAAAATCTACCTCTAGTATCTGGACTCCATAAAACTTCTCCATCTTTAACGCCATTTTTCCAACTAAAATTACCTCTAGTTAAAAATCTATCTTTTATTAAAGAATCATTGTAATCTATTTGTTGATATATTTTTGTTAAGTTAAATAAAGATTGCTTGCTTTCATCTCTAAATGCGTGTGACTCTGTTCTAGGAAATTGTCTATAAAATTCATTTAATGCATCTGCATCATTTTTTAAAGAGTCTACTTCGTTTTGCCAATATGTGACTGCACCTTTAGTAATCATTTCCCCATCAATACCCAGCTTGGGTATTTTCGGGTTTTCTAAAACTGGCATACCATATATATCTATAAACCCCTCCATATTATATTCCATTGGTACAAAAAGTGAATATAACCCACTTTTAGTTTGACCATTAGAGTTTCTCATTCCCACATTAGAATCGTTATATAATTTTTTAAAATTATTACCACCTTTATCTAACGCATTAGATGTAGACCCCATCATACATTTTCCTATAATTTTGCTACCTAATCGTAAACAAGTTTTTGTTACCCTCCAGTTATTTAAAATATTACTTGGCTTTTCCCACTTACCACTTTCATCGTGAACAAGTAGTTTTAGTTTTTCACCATCATAAGAGTTATCTCCAGTATTTTTCCAATCAATAGTTGTATCTAGTCCTTCTATTTGTTCCTCATCCTCTTCATACATATTTTTTTTAGTAATCTTTGAGGCTGGTACACGATAAGCTAATTCTGTTTTAGGTTTATCCATACCATCTTGCACTGGCTTAAAAAAGAAAGGATAGTTGTTAGAAATAGGGACCACTTTATCTGTAAACATTTTTTTTGCATCAGCTCCTGTTTTAGATAAAATACCTATTCTAGAATCTTTAGATATTGTAGCTATATTAGCACATTCTTCACTACCCATATATGAGAATCCAGAACGTCTAATTTTTAAATAACATATACCAAAACTTCTTTTATCCGCCTTGCAAGCTTCCCAATAAATATAAAAAATTCTATTTGCTTCTCTAAAGTCTGGTAATCCAATATCAATTTTAGTCCACTGCAAATACATATAATGAGAGCCAGTAATATAAGTAGGTTTACCATTATTCATAAACCAAAAACCTTCATCTCTTTTATCAAACTCCGACTCAATATATTCTACCCACTGATTTTTAAAATTAGGTGAGGTTTGATTCCATTGAAATATTGTTGGTATTTTTTTAAGTAAAGAAGGAACGTTAAAAGACTCCCAGTATTGTTCTGATTTAGTTTCAGACCTTTTATATATTTTCTTTGGTTTTTCAGGCAAGGCAATTGCCAGTCCGTTTATAGAAATAACATCTCCTATTTTTCCATTTTTAGATATAACAATAACATTATATTTTTCATTGTACCCATACTCCCAGTTTTTAGCTTTGTTTTTATTTGTAACAATACTTTTTGGTATGTAGTTAGGTAAATTTACATATAAGCTATTTTGATCTTCTTTCTGCAAATCCTTGAGACTTATTATTACTTGGTTTACTTATTCCTTCTATTAAGTTTTTTTCTTCTTCTATTCTAGTCAATATTTCAAAAGCATCAAATATTGCTAACTTTTTTGTGGCTGCTGCATTTTTTAATTTATCAGCTGCTAATTCATCATCTTCTCCGTATTTAATAATATGTTCTTCAGCAACTTTAATAAGTTGAATAACAGCTTTTTCACCTGCTTTTATTATTTGTAATTTTATTTCTTTAACATCCATACTATAAAACCATCACTATATTGTTGGTAAACATTCTGTATAATTTTTCTTCTTCTACAATAAAAGGATATTCGCTTTCAGGCTCAAAACATACAGTGTCACCTTCTTTTAATCCTTTTTCTAATAGTTCAGAATTTATATATTTTATAATACCAGTTAGTGGTTCTTCTGTATTAGAACCCTTAATATAAGAATCTTTTTTTAATATTGGTTTAATCATTACATATTTAGAATGACATTTCCATTTATTTTTATGTTTGAACATAAAAAATTGATCTTCTTCTATAAAAAATAAATTGTCTTTAAAAAAACTTTTACCGCTTTTTTGACGACCTTTTATATCATTATAAAATTTAAAAACATTATGATGAACCAGTAAAATATCTCCTGGAATAATTTCTCCCTTGTAGTTTATAGGGGTACTAATAACTTTTGCAAACCTATTGGAAACGGTATGATCTTCTTTGGACGAACTCATTATTAAGTTCATATCCCCTATCTTCTTTATATTATCATACCTTCTTCCATTGTAAGGCTCTACAATGAAATAAAAAGGTGACTTCATTAAAAATTTATATTATATTCAATTGAAATAGGAATATTAGAATTAAATTCTTTCCATAAAAAAATTTCATTATATTTTTCAATCCAAATTTTATATGAATTTATTTTTAAATCTTTTTGTATTAAATGAATTTTATAACTTCCCCCAAGAACTTCCTGTCCAGCTATGTAATGCATAGCACTAGACTTATAGTCTGCTCCTATAGAAATTTTTCTAATATCCATTTAATTAAAATGTAGAATCTAATTTTAATTTTCTGTAAGTAATATTTATGTAAAGAGTACCGTCTCCAGTTGTAGCATTTCCACCTGATAAGGTTATCGGTGTGTCAGCAGCTAATATACCGCTAACAGGCTGAATTTTATATACTATATCTGATGCTGAATTTAATATTGATTGAGGTATTGTACCAGCAACATAAGATCCTATTTTTAAACTAGCATCAGACGAAAAGTCAAATACTACCGAATTAAAATCCATAAAAACAGAAACATTTGTAATATCATAAGTATAACCCGCACCAGGTGAGGCTACAATAGTATATGGAGTAGATAACACTTGCAAATTAGCTGCTGAAACCGATACACTAACTTTAACTGTATCTACACCTAAATAAGATTGTAGGTTACTTATAGAACAGTTTTTTGTTGCGTTGTCATTTTCAGCATCAGTCAATATAAAATAATCAGCACCATCTGGAGCTATTATTGGATATGATGATGTGTTGCTAATTCTTGCCATAAATATTATTATTTACTCTTTATTGTTTTCTTTTTTTACTTCTTCAGCATCTTTTACTGATCCAGTTGCTAAATCAATTACTGAATTAGCTCCGTACTTGTCTGCTAATTCTTTTTCAACAGCTGAAAACTTTCCTCTTATTGTATCCAAGTCTTTCGTATATAAAACTTGTTGATAAACTGAATCAGCTAATTTTAATTTTACTTGAGTAAATTCTTGATTAAGAGCTTGTAAGTTTTCTAACTCTTCTTTTGTTAAGTTTTTTGACATTTTATTTAATTTAATTAGTTATTAATAATTAACAAATATACAAATTATTATTTAGTCTTCAGTAGCATCTTCCTGTACTTCTTCCTCTTGTTCAACTGGTGGAACTGCTGGCGGCAAAGGTTCTCCAATAATTAGTGTAATACTGGTAGGCGTAATTAAAGAATTAATTTGAGATTCAATACTTTCTTCAATAGAAATAACTTGCTCTTCACCCATCGCTGCCTGAGTCCAAGTAATTACCTCATCATTTGTTAATTGATCAAATGGTATAAAGTTTGTAATTTGGCTTGTGTCTAATGATTGTGTGCCAATACAGGTCCCACTATAAACTTGCCCTTCAGAACCTGGTTGGTCAGAAGTTCCTGTTACCCTCCAGTGTACATTATATACCACATCGGTTTCGTTATTTTGTTCAGGATAACAATCCACTGTTTTGCAATCCCAATTGTAAATAATTGCCATAATTTTTTTTTGTAAAGTTAGTGTTTATTTTTATTTATTTATTAAGGGAAAAATAATTTTTCCATTATCTTCCAAATATTCCTTGTAAAGTTTTTTTAAACTTTTTTGAATTTTTAAAGTTACGTCTTTTTCATTCCACGATAAATCAAATATTATTAAATTATATTTTTTTGAAGGAATATAGTTATATGCATCCGCTTCTATTATATTTATAGAATTGTCTAAATAGTCTACATAATCAATAAGTTCTTTATTTTGTTCTATAACATCTACAACACTACAGTTTTTTATATGCTTTGCATAATTAGGCAATAAACCCATACCTAACCCCATTATTAATATTTTATCAAAAACAGCATTTTCATATAATTTATTTATTTTTTTACAATCTAAACAATCTCCTAAAAAAATTCTTCCATAATACTCTTTGTTTTCTATCCAATCACCATTAGCAAATGTCATTTTAGAAACACCATCTATTTTAGTAACAACGAAAGTTTCACCGTTATATTCTTTTATTAATTCTTCTTTTATTTTCATATTAACATATTGACGTTGATGTTATTTCACCTGTATTGTTTGCAACTGTAAACTTAAAGCCGTTAAGTAAATTATCCCAAGCATAATTACCATTAGTTAATGGCGTAGTACCAGAAGAATTTGTGTAGACATTGTCACCAACGCTAAACCCTGTAAAATACCTTGTAGCATTCATTGTTTGACCACAAGCAAAAGCTGGTTTAGGATAAGCTAATTGAGTTGTAAGTCTTGCGGTAAGTGTTGTGCAAGTAAATGAAGAAGCAACAGCACCCGCAGTCCCTGTTATTCTAATTCCACCGTTAGAAGATGTTAAATAATAACCAGCCGCTAACACTGTTGTTTGAGTTTGATTTATATAACAAGTATCACCAACCCCTGGTCCAGGTGAAGATCCATTATGATAATACGTTTGATTAATTGTAGAAGAACACGCATTCGACTCACTTGTTTGAACAGTAGACGAACTAAAAGATTTAATTCCTGACGTACAATCTTTATCGTACCCATACCAGGCTGAAAACTTGTAGGGAGTAAAAGCGCCATTGTCATCACACGCAACAGTTATATCAGCTTCTACATCCGTTGTATCATATGTTGTATTCCAAGTTCCGCCTGTTTGAACTGCTAACTCTCTCCAAGGGTATCTTACTGTTCCGCTTACTGTAATATTAGAATTAACACCTAATCCTAATACAAATACTTTAATACCCCTAAATATAGAGGTGGCTGCTAAAACCTGTAATGCATCATAATCTGCTTGCGTAAAAGCATCATCCCCTCCACCTGGAGGAGCATCAGTAATCATAATAACATATTTAGCTGCAGTTGATCTAAAATCATTTACAAAATTTGTAGAATTAATAACCAATCCAAGACCTATGTCCATTGGCTCTGGTGTACCCTGACCATTCCCTAATTGAATACAAGAACTTCCTGATACGCCCCCATTTAAATTATCTACTGCTGTTGTAAATGAGGTTCCGTTGTTTGTACTAGATGTAGGAAACATTTCCCAAGCAGTTATTATCTGATACTTCCCTGTACTACCTTCGTTATTATATTTTTGAGCTGTTGGTAAACCAGTGTATTGAGTACAAGATGAGTAATTTGGTGTAGAAGAATTTTCTTCATCTACAGTAATCATTGATAATCTGTAGTTACTACTTGACTCTGTGTTTATATGTGCTATTACATCAGCTAAACCATCTTTTACTGTTTCAATTACACTTCCCATACTTCCTGTATAATCAATAATAAAACATACATCTAACCCTTGTGAGCAAGGTTCAGTAGCGTCATTTGTTAAACTGCCTGTAGGATTTGGTAAGCAATCTCTATTTATTGTAGGATAATTTAATGTTGATCCTTTAGCTTGACCACCATTTACTATATCAAATAAAGACACAGCTCCTACGTTTTGACTACCATTGTAATCACCATAATAAGCTTCCCTTGCTAGTTTTTCTAAATAAAGTATTCCTGATGTTGGTACAGCCATTATTTAATCTTTTTTTTAAGATCTTCTATTTCTGCTTTTAATTCTTTTATAGCTTCAAGTAATATTGGTGTTATACCTTGGTGTCTCATTGACAACATACCGTCTGAGTTTTCTCTTACAAGCTCTGGTACAACTTTTTGTACATCTTGCGCTATAAATCCTATATCCTCTTTTATATCTAATATACTATCAGATTTTTTCCAATCAAAAGTAACACCTTGAAGTTTCATTGCTTTATCTAAAGCTGACTCAATTGGTTTTATATTTTCTTTTAATCTAATATCTGAAGGTGATCCATAAGCAATAATATCTCCAGAAGCTGTAAATGTACCTGTAGTCATATTGTTTTGGAATCTAGTTCCACTACCTTGTCTCCAATAAACAACACCACAATTCATATCAAAATAAGTATTTGTGTTATTCGTATGGAATCTTATATATTTTGCAGTTGAATTATTTCCTAAATATAAATCTGAAACACCAGTGCTAGTTCTTATTAAAGTAGTTCCGCCTACTGATAGTTTTGTTGCTGGGTTAGTATCATTAATTCCAACATTACCATCTGACTTAATACGCATACTTTCAGTGTTTGCGTTGTTCCTCATAAATTTTAAAGCATTATCACTTGAGTTAAATGCTATTGTTTGACGTTGGTTTGAGTCTTGTAGATCTTGAAATATAATACCTGCATCCGTTTCAGCACTATTGACTATATCAAAAAATGGAGAAGATCCAGATAATTTAGCAAGATTGCTATTAACCGTAAAATTCCCATTTACAGTTAATGCACCTGGTAATGATGATGAAGCGTCTGCTCTATTAATATATGCGTAATTTTTACCTGCCCATCCACTTGCCCAGTTATCAGGAGATGAATTTATTTCCATTCCATTTTCAGAGTTTACATAAAGGATTTCCCCTGTCTGCCCTGTAGCATAAGAATAAGATTCACCTACATTTAAGATAAGCGGATTATTACCTCTTATATCTCCTACTATACTTAACGAGCCAGTTATTGTTCCTCCACCAAGTGGCAAGTAAGGTCCTGCGCTACCTCCCGTTCCAGACGGTATATTTGTTGACTGAACTACATTACCTGAAGCATCTACACCTAAAAGATAAGCAGATGTGCCAGTTTGCTGAGTCATTGTATAACTGTTAAGTTGCAATGCGCCTCCTGATGTTAGTATCATTCGAGCAGCTCCTGAAACACTATTTATTGCCATATAGTTAAGAGTCCCTGTCCCTACTCCGTTATATTCAATAGACATACCTGCAGCAATTCCTCCACCTGTGCCTTCTGAGAATTGCAAAATTGGTCGTAAACTTGTAGACCCTAATGTGGCAACTATAGTTTGATTGCCTGATGTACCTGATTTATTAATGTGAACTGAACCTGCTGCAGAATCAGGTGTACTTGTTCCAAAACCAACTGTATCATTATAATACACATATTGTCTTGACAACGCTGTTGCTGTGTACTTAGCGCTCATTGCTAAGTTAGTCACTATACCAGCTGCGCCATTAGAACCGTTTGAACCGTGAGTAAAAACTCTTACTTTTACAGTATAATTATTACCAGTAGAAACTATGTGAGATATTCTTATTGCAAAAGTTCCAGTATCATCAGTGCCATCAAAACTAAAATCTCCTAAAGCAATATTATCTTTTATAAACCCTAAAGAATCTGAAACTCTGGTTTCATTAGTGTATATTATACCTGCTGCTGAAGATGTTGCTGGATTTACACCAACGGCATATATTTTAGTTAATTTACCTGAAGTATTCTGATTTGAGTAAGTACCTGTTATTTCAACCTCTATATATCCCCAAAAGGAAATATTACCAAATTGTATATCATAATTTTCATTAGCTACAGTATTTGTAAAACTTATTGTAGGTAGTATTTTTTCTGCATAATTGTCTGTATTCATAAAACCAGAAGATCTGGTAACACCAGAAATATCTAATTTTCTTGCACCTGGGGACACACCAATACCCATATCTCCAGCAAAATAACTACCACCAATTCCGTTTACCCAAAATTCTTCAGCTGCATTACTTCCACCATTAGTATCTGATACACCTCTTATAAATTTAAAAGCACTTGATCTACCAGTTTCTTCACCTATAGTTAGTCCTGTTCCTGTAAATCCACCTTGACCACCAATAATACTAACACCGTTAGCTTCGTCATAATGTGTAAGCATTTGTCCCGCTGGGTATGCTGTTCTTGATGTTGAATCTGGATCAGATGCACTATGACTATCTAATATAACATTACCTAAAACTTTAAGCCTTGCGTCTGTGGGGCTTGCATTCCCTACTCCTAAATTACAATTAACAAAATGCGAATTATCTTTTGAAACCTGCAACACTGGAGTACCTGCATTTACAGCGGCATCTCCATATCTAAAATTAGCTATTGGTTGATTTGCATTTGATTGGGCGCTCTGCACAAATAAAGCATTACCTGTATTGTCTCTTGTTAGTAAATTATAATTTGTATTAGCTGCTGCTGTTCTGAAATATGACGCATTTACTGCACCTGCAAAAGTTCCATTTCCTGCAAAAGTGGCTGTACCACCATTAACAGCAATAGTTAAAGCGTCTACATTATTTGTAGAATCTCTTATAGTAAACTTATCATTATCAACCCCAGTCTGTCCAGCGGTAATATTCCATACTTGATCAGTTCCGCTTGAGTTTAATAATTTTAAACCTCTGTTTTCCCCTGTACTAATATCTGTAATATCAATGGTAACCATTTCACCAAAATATCCTAAACCAGCAAAATTACCTATTGTACCTACCAAAGTTCCAGTTAATGTACCCCCTGAAAGCGGTAAGTAAGGTCCACCAATTATATCGGTTCCGTCACTCCAGTTTATACCAGTTGCTGTTGATATTAATACTTGACCTGAAGCTCCAGTATTATTATTACTGTCTGCTAAATAATCTGCTGAATATGTTTTTCCTAATCCCATTTAATATGTATTTTTTACTATGTTAACCCATTCGTATGTTGATGCTCCTGTTTGCATACACATATCTGCGTAGCTTGCGTCTTCTTCTGTTACCTCCATTACTGATACGTTGTCTATTGAAAAATTAACATTAGTATCAGAGCCTACTTCTCCTTGCAAGAAAAGTGTTGCGTTTTGTGACTGATCTGCTTCAATAATAAAGCTATAAGTTCCGTTAGCTGAAACTCTTGGAGATGAAATTCCAGGGTATCTAAATCTAAAAGTACCAGTTGAATAATTTGATACAGTAACCTCACATTTATAATAAGCATTAGCCGTAAATGTAATAGCTTGGAAAAAACCAGCTCCATTGACTGCGTTTGTCCAGTTTGCAGTTCCTCCAGATATTGCAACTGTTCCACTTGTAGTCCAAGTAGCGGTAGTTGCAAAATCCCCATTTACCACAAGTTCTGTCCCTGTAACCTCTACATACTCTGTACCTGTTCTATATCTTATTGCACCAGCTCTACTTGCTCCAGCTGTATTTGTATCATCACCAGCTTGAACACTACTAACTGCTTGGAACCTTCCTCCATCGTGGAACGTAGCACTTTGAACACCTCCCAAAGATACGCTTATTAGATTAGCTCCTGAATCATAAAATCCAGAATCACTATCGCCTATTTGTAAAGCAGGTATTGCAGCTGTACCTAATATTGTTTTTATAGGAGAGTTAGCCTGAATAATTGTTGATATAGTTAATCTGTTTGTGCCATTAGTTGCAAAACCTAATTGATGATTTGCAGGTTTAAACATACCTGTATTAACATCATCATAAAATCCATATCCAACCTCAGCTGTACTATTTCCGCCTACTATTACTCTACCTGTGTTTGTTCCATTACCAACAACTAAAACAGTGTCAGGTTGAGCTTCAAGCCAAAAAGAAGCCCCTCCTCCTTGAGAAGAACCATCTGCGTGGTAGTAAGTTAAAGTTCCATTTTGAGTTGTAGCAGATGTTCCATTATCATTAAACTCAATAGCAGCGCCACCACCATTTGTTTTATTTCTTATTTTTATTAAAGGCAAGGTTCCATTTGTTGACTCTATAGAAAGTGTATTTAATGGGGAATCAATACCAATACCAACTTGACCTAAACCGTCAATTGTCATTCTTCGGGCAGCATCTACATTATTAATACCATCTCTTGTCCAAAATGACATTATTCCATCATCGTGACTACCTGCTCCGTTTTGCACCTGTATTCTACCAAGTTCATTAGCAGCTGTATTGCTATTATCTATAAAAGTAGATAATTGAGATATTATAACATCATTATCGCCTGAAGCTACTGCATTACCTAATTTTAGAACAACTGGCTCTGTTGATGAATCAGATCTTATATCCAACTCAGAGTCAGGATTATCCGTTCCAATACCTACTTTGCCTCCACTTGTAATACGCATTTTTTCAACAACTGCATCTGAACCTTTTCTAGTACCAAAAGCCATATAGGAGTTTCTGTCTCCTGCTGCATCCCACGCTTGTTCTTTTCCAACTATAATTTCTCCTGCATCGTTTTGACCAGCAACATAACTTCTGTAATGTCTAAACCTTATCTCTGAAGTTTCTGTACCAGCGTCTGTAGTATTAGTATTATCTATTACTAATTGAACACTATTAGAATCACTTTCTGATAAATTTAAAAGATGAGTAGGACTAGTCGTACCGATACCTACGTTTTGATTATGATCAATATACATTGCTCTATTCAAAGTGCCTTCTTGACTTGTCCAAAAACAAAGAGCGCCCTCTGATTCAAGACCTCCATCATTATCATTGTCATTTACCCAAGACATTCTTGCCCACTCTGTATCATTGTTACTATCAGTAGCCCACATAGATACGTGACCTTCTGTAGATGCTTTTATATCTCCACCTGTATTTATTCTTTGTAACTTTACAACTTCAATAGAAGCTTGTCCTGATGTATATTGTGTGCTATCAGTTATGTGAACACTTGAAGCAATTTTTACATTAGTACTACTTGTCTGCGTAATATTGCTATTAGTTAAAGTATTAGAATTTCCAGATCCAGACCATAAAGGTATAGTCTGACCTGTTCCTTGACCATCTAATACGGAAGAGTTATCTATTTTTTGCCACACATTCGTACTTGAAGCTACAGCCCAATCACCAACTTTCCAATCAGTTATTCCGTTTAGATCGGTAGCACCATCGTTACTAACTATATAATAACTACCTTCTGGTAAAAAAGGTGCAACCTCTAATATGTAAGTTTCACCTATAGCTGTTACTATATCTGATGCTAAAGTTAATTGTGTAGCAGAATCAACAACTGTTACAAGAGCAAACTCAGGTCCGTTTGGTGTTACAACCCTTACTCTATCACCTACTACCACAGCGGGTGCTGTTGTAAATGTAGCAGCTGAATCTATTAATTTATTAGCTGTAACTGTAGTAGCTGTACCTTCAGATCTTTCACCACCACCAGTTGCTAAAGTTGGTGTATTGGTATCTGCGTTCCACGTACCTAAAAATTGTAATCCTGCTGGTAGTTCAGCTATTTTATTTACTACATAAGCAGTTGTTGCTATTGTTGTGTTATCTGTAGCATTAGGTTGTGTTATAGCTGTAACCCCACTGCTTATCGTTCCGCTGGTATGACCACCCTGTAAATTACCAATGAATGTTGTGGCGTTAACATTGTTTGGGAAAGTCCATACACCTGCATTACTAATAGTGGTATCATAACCCATATTATTAATAATAAGAGCGTTAGTTCCACTGGAGTTAAAATTTAAATTAGCATATTGTGAGCCATCACTTTGTGAATCAATAAAGTTTAAAAATGCAGCATTTTCTTGTGTGTTGAAAATATTTATAGCATTACCACCAGCTACTTCTACATTAAGTTTTGCTGCTGTGTTTGTGTATGTCTTCCAAACCTGTGTTCCTAAATCAATAGAGTTTGTAACATCTAAAGAATCTGCAATGTCTACATTACTTAAAAAATTTGCATTTTTATCGTGATCAATTCTTAAAGCCTCATCTAATACTTCATCATTTTGTGTAACAAAAAACCCTAAACCTGTACTTGAATCTGTATCAGAAGCGCTTTCTCTAATAGCAGCAATACTCGCTCCTACTATACTATTACCTGGTGTTGTAGCATCATTTCCTGCTATTCTAAATTTAATACCAACACCTTCGCCACCTACTTGATTAATTGAGTTTGCATCGTCTCTTGAAGTAATAGTATATGGATAATCTATAGTAGCAGCCGCTGATAATTGTTGACTAATTTCTAATAAAGAAAAAGGTGCATTTGTTCCTATACCTACATTACCGCCTTGTTGAATTGTAAACCTTTCAATACCTGTAACAGTATTATTATGCTCATAAAATCTTAATGAACCTCTACCCGAAGTACTTCTGTTGGCTCCAAATCTCCAACCATAATTGTTTGCAGTACTTGTAGCAAACCTCATACCTTGAAAACCAGTTGTGTCAACAGTATCGGTACTATTTAATCTTAATACTGCTCCATCCCAAGTGTCAGTATCTCTCATTGCTGTAAGAGTCTGCAAGGTATTGTTTACTTGACTAACCTCATTTAAGGTTAATAAACTAGAAGATATTGTTAAGGAGTTTACAGTACTACCATTAGCTTGAAAAGAAATTTGTCCACTGTTGTTATCAATAGTAAAATTCCCTGATGTATTACCTGTCATCTGAACCGTTGTACTACTATTTTCTAAATACAAAACTCCATCAACTGTTACACTACCTGCAAAAAGTGCGTTTGCTGAAGTATCTAAAGTAAATTGAGCAGTACCATCTTTTTGTATTATAAAATCATTAGCACCTGTGCCTCCAAATACTCTATTTAAAGTAAAGTTATGTGTTGCATTTCCATCAGAATCTTGATATGCGGTTATTGAATTAACCTGATCACCTACATCAATTATTGTTTTTTCATTTGTATTTCTACCTACTGTAATGTTACCAGATCCTGCTCCAGTTAATGCAGTTATATTACCTGCAAAAGTTGTATTATTCCCACTAACTGTTATTGGCGCATTACCTAAAGTATCTGAATCTGTAACAGAACTTGGCCCTTCCCATAAAGCTACAGTTTGACCTGTACCAGCACCTGATAATACAGATGAGTTATCAATCTTTTGCCATTGACCTGTACCGCTAACATCGTTGTATATACACCAGTCACCAACATTCCAAGTGTTAGGTTCTGAGTTCGCTCCGTTTGGAGTTGCTGAACCTGCCTCACTACATATATAATAATATCCAGATGTTTCTGTTACACCACTTAAGTCAGGCGCTCCATATATTGGAGAAAATATATACGCTGTTGCTGTTGCAGTTATTGCCGTATCTAATACATATACTGTAGATGAAGTAACTGAAGCTACTTTCACAATACCTGTTATTCCAGCACCAGTAACTACAGCCCCTACTAAATCAGGTGTATTACCATCTACATCAAGTATTGCTGCAGTAACTGTTAATGTTGTACTCGCTGTTGTTGCAGCGGATGAGGTAGCTGATATACCAGCTTGCCAAGCACCTCTATATATTGTAGCCCCAGTAATTAAACCGTCTACATAACCTTTTGTTGTTAGAGTTGATGATGCGTCTCCAGAAGAGGTTGCTGAACTAAATCCTTGACCTACAAAAGTGGCGTCTCCGTTATAAGTATCAAATGTATGTTTTACTGTTGTACCTGAATTTCTAAAAAATATTTTAGAATCATTATTATTCTGTGTAGACCCTGCGGTTTGTAAAAGAACACCTGCTGTTACATTTGAGTAAAGCGTATTTGTTGCGCCATTACCTTGAAACCAACCTGCTGCTTGTACTTTATTTGCAAAAGCTGCAAATCCATCTTGATTAAAAGTTACGGCATCCACTGGACTATTTAGGTTTTCTGATCTAATTACAAGATTGTTGCTGTTACCAGAACCTATTCCAGCATAATAAAATCTCCAACCATAACCTGTTCCATTTCCTCTGTTACCCAAATAAATAGCAGCATCTCCGCCACCTAAATCATCCCCTCCAATATATAGATAATCAGTGGCTTGAGCATAGGTTGTTCCAGTTTGTATAACAACTTTGTTGTTTACATTTAGAGTGCCGTCCACATTAACAGTACTACTTGAGTTTACATCCAGTATTGGTACACCAGATATATCTGACACAGCGAATATAGATCCGCTTAAATCGTCTGTTACTGAAAACAGTTGTCCTTGTGAACCCTGTATATCCACGACAGTTCCACCTGATGCTCCTGTGACAATTAAGCCTTTCTTTATTTTAAATTCGTTTGCCATAATATTATCTTTTTTTCAATATCCAAAAAGTTGTTATTCTATAAAAATCTTAATTTCTGTGCATTAAAATTCTGTAATGCTTCTGTAGCGTTTAGTACTTTATTATAAAAATAAATTGAACCCATCTTACCAGTCCATTCTGAAGATGTTGTATATCTTGTACCTATTCTGTAATTTATACCAAAATCTTCATCTGCAGACGATTCACCTGTAGCTGCAGTATATACTCCGTTTATATATATTTTTGAACCAGTGCTATCTGAAGTAACAGTCATATGTACCCATTTATCAATGAACTCAGGTGCGCTGGCGTTGTAAGGGTCTTCAAAGTTATATCTTAAAGTACCGTGCCAGTTTATATTAAAGCTAGTGTAATTTGATAAAAACCATTGACCGCCATCATTTCTTCCGTCTGTTATATACTGCGTTGAACCAGGAGCTTTGTAAAGCCACATGGAGATGCTTGAGGAAGAAGTACTCCCTAAATCCCCATCTACATTTATTCCTTTACCACCTGCAAAATCAAATACACCACCTTTTGTAGCATTATACACAGGAAAGTTAGCAGTATTAGGTGTATGAGTACCACTCGCTGGATTTCCGTTTGCTCCTGAACAGTTAAACCCTTGAACTATGTCTGTTGCCGTAGTATCTCCACTAGCAAAGCACCTTTCTGATCCTGCATCTAATCCAAAAATTAATCCGTCTGTTACTATGTCTGGTCCTACATACATTATATAAATCTGTTTTTTTGCGCGTTATAATTTTGTAATACTTCTACAGCAGTTAACGCTTTATCGTCATAAATAAAAACATTACCTATGTTACCATCATAAGAGTACAGCGAGCTTGAACCGTGTCTTCCTAGCGTAGCCATAGTTTGAGTTGTGTAGTTAGCATATGCCCCCGTATAATCTGCTACTCCATTTAAGTAAACCGCAACTGATCCTTGATTTATTACTACAGTTGTATTATACCAGGTGCCTACCGTGGGTAAAGCTGTTGAGGTTGTAGATATAAAATTACCTATTCTCCACAGGTTTAAACCACCATCAGTCCAATAATAAATTCTATCACTTCCATTTTGCCCTGTTGAAAAAGGCATTTTGTTTCCGTACGTATCAGGCTTTATCCATAAGCTAATAGTAAGTTGTTTGTTCTGGTCTATAACCTCTTGTTCTAAAACTCCTGGAAACGGAATATAATCATCAGCACCGTCAAAAACAAAGCTTCCGCCATTGCTAGTATTAAAACCAACGCCATTAGTTAGAGTCCCTGTGTCTGAACCTACTAAATTAGTTACTGTAGTTCCTGACCCAGGGTAACTTCTAGTGCTACCTGCGTCAACTGCAAAAGTTAATCCGTCTGTTATTATATCTGGTCCTCCGTATGCTCCCATATTATTCTTCGTCTATTGGACTAGTCCATTCTGGAGTAGCCATTATTACTAAAATTTCTTCGTGGGTATAAGGTCCTTCGTATGAACTTAATGTTGATACAAATGAAGGCTCTACACCTTCCCACTTTAATACTGTTTGTAAACCATCAACTGATAGTCTAACTGTTTCTTCTGATGTCTCCATAACTTGATTGAAATCAACCAATGCTATTTCAGACATATTTATTGTAATGTATGTTATCATAATCCAAATTTTATTAATAAATTATCGTAATTTTCTAATATTTTATAATCAGGAGTTTCCGTATAATTTCTTGATGTAGAAA
>Ga0209534_10003049_pt1 | contig 16159 bp, 12 predicted proteins | sample COG_07_FD_184751 | JGI IMG/M metagenome (GOLD analysis project Ga0209534, IMG submission 184751) | Pelagic Microbial community sample from North Sea - COGITO 998_met_07 (SPAdes) (version 2) | ecosystem: Environmental > Aquatic > Marine > Neritic zone/Coastal water | place: Helgoland, sampling...
ACGTAAGTGGTTCTTTGGACGACCTCAGTGGAAACTTTTATACATTGAATAGTCAGTTTTCTGACGTAAGTGGTTCATTGAACGACCTCAGTGGAAACTTTTATACATTGAATAGTCAGTTTTCTGACGTAAGTGGTTCATTGAACGACCTCAGTGGAAACTTTTATACATTGAATAGTCAGTTTTCTGACGTAAGTGGCTCATTAGACGATCTCAGCGGAAACTTTTATACATTGAATAGTCAGTTTTCTGACGTAAGTGGCTCATTAGACGATCTCAGCGGAAACTTTTATACATTGAATAGTCAGTTTTCTGACGTAAGTGGCTCATTAGACGATCTCAGCGGAAACTTTTATACATTGATATCCGGTGCTGAAGGTAATTTAAATACATTAGCAGAATTAGGAAATGCAATTAACAATGATGCATCATTTTCAACAACAATAACTGGTATGATAGGTGAAATTTCAGCAAATGTAATTGCTTTACAAACATTGACACAAGGCGTATCAGGTAATGTTGATACACTCACTTTCAGTTCCGAAACAATTTTTACAAAAAGCGCAGAAGTAGTAGGCAATGTTGTTAATTCCAATACAATCGATTATACCACAAGTGGGAGTACAGTATACGCAGATAGAAATGATCTTGGTCCTTATACATACGACATATCAGGAGTACCCGATTTATCGGCCAATAGTCATATAATTACTATTATGTTCAAGGCAAAAGATACCAATAAATCCAACTGTTATGCCAGATCTATTACTGTCAATTCAGATCCATATACAATGAATTGGTCCAATGGAGAAGATCCCAGTGGTAATTTAATGGCTGAAATAGCAACCGATGATATAATTACTCAGCAAATTGCCTTGCTACCCAGAAACTTTAGTAATAATAATAGCGCAATATCAAATATATCATTCTACAGAAGTGTATAACTGAGATAAATAAATACTGTAGAAAATATTGTATCAAGATAATTTATAAGTCAATATGTCTCTTGCTACATTAAAAAAGAAAACTGCACATAAATATAACAATAGTAGTGTAAACAGAACCTTTTCTATTAATGGTACCCATAGAAACCAGGGATATATAGGACAAACTTCATTATCACGCACATTAATTCATACACCGAAGAAAAATGATGTAGCGCAAGGCCATGGTAGTTGCTGTGGAATGTATCCTGTACAAAACATTAAAAATTCCTCAATATGCACTACTGAAAAAAGCAATGTTGTAAAAAGCTCGGTACTTAGTTCACGCGGTATGTTAGCCAAACGTAATCGGTGGGTCAAACGACCTGCTCCATTTTCATCTACAAAACCCAGTGATTCCATAAATCAAAATACCAGTGGTGATTATGTTGTATACAAACGCAAAACTGTTTTAAAAGACATCAAAGACTGTATGGTCGAAAAAGATGTCGATCATATTAAGGGTCATTGTTGTAAGCCTATTGTAACGGACAATACTGAATTAGCATCACAGAGTCAAGGAGAATACATACTTGGTTTAATATCCGATTGTGCTACTTTAGATATATCCTATATTGAGTACAATACAAATCCCGGTTTACCTTTTGCCTTTTGTTAAGAATAAGAAGAAAAAAATTGAATCAAACTAACTATTAAAAATAAATATACTATAAAACATATTATACTATATTTTGGTGGCCATAACAAAACAAAATAATGAGCTCATTAACTGACCTATATTTAGAATCATTAACCCCCAAAGAAAAACAAGCTTATTTAATCGCAAAAGATCACTTGAAATCCTTATTTGATTTAGAAAATACAAATGGATTTTTACAGTGGTTACAAAAATACAATGCAACCATACCAAAGGAAACTAAATAATGATATATTAAATCAATAATTGTTCAAACTTTTGATAAAAAGGAGATGGTTCTGTAGTTTTATCTGGACTTTGTAAAGAGTCTTTGTAGGTTATATAGTCATAATGATCGGAAATTGGTGAGGTTTTACTCAACTGAGGTTTTGGTTGAGTTTTTTTCTTTGGCATTGCCTGTAGAAAGGAATAGTTTAGTGTTTTGCCCAAATATCGGAAATTATTTTTGTATACTGGTTTGGGTGGTGATTCATTTGTTTCGTTTGTTTCATTTTTTCTTTCCTTTTGCGTATCTTTCTTCTTGGTAACAAATACAGAATGATCCAATTGTAGATTCTGTTTTTTCCGCTTTTCTCGTTGCTTTTCTTTTTCGCGTTTTATTTCGTCCTCTTTCATTTGATTAAATGGATTGATAAAATCCTCTGGTAAAACTTGTGTGTCTACGAAAAAATCACGACAAGCATACAACCTTATGTATTTCATGGCACATAAATTCAATGTAGTATAAGGTATTTGAGTATCGGAATAATAGACAAACGCCTGTCGATAAAGATCATAGTACAGGATTACATTGCCGTAGTTAGTATGTTGAAATAATATACGTCTTGTCCATTCCGTTTCCAACTGTTGGAATGCTTTATTTTCACTGGAAAATGTTTTATAATCGTACAACGAATCACGAATGTTTTTATTCCAATTCGTCGTTGTGTCATCAAATGTTGATTTAAAGAAAAAAGCCTCTTTTTCTAGTGGATGTACAGTTTTGATTTGTACATTTTCACAAGGCTTCAAACGTGTTTTTATTGTACGTATGCAATTGGATAAATATATAGAAGAAATAAAATAAATATACGGCAATGTATTTTCTACAATAATGGAAAGTGACATAATAACGAACAATTGTGATTACTTAATCTAATTAATTACGAATGTATTTATATTGGTTTTTTCATACTTATACTTGTGTTTCTTGCTCATTTTCTTTCTTTTTCTCCTCTACTTGTGAGAGTCTATGATTGAATAATGCGGTAACCTCGTCATTCATAAAAGGTACTTCTATTCTCTCGTATGTCTCAAAATAATTATTAGGGTGTACGCGTACTAAGCACATTCCTTTAATTGTCAAGCCATATTTGGTTTCCAGTATTCTACGGTATACATTCAACTGTAGAGAATAATGATAAAAGTTCGCGTCCGGTAAATGCGATATACAAGGTGTATGAGATCGTTTATTTCCATAGGCTTCCGTCGATATTTCTTTACTGCGTTTCCAATCATAGATCCAGAATTCGCCCGTTTCATCTTGAAATACCATATCAATGGATCCGGCTAATTGCAATTCTTTGTCATAAATCATCCATTCTGTACGGTATGCTTTTAGATTTTTGTATTCGTTGGCAAATTTCAAGAAATAACTGTATTCAACGGAATCATTTTTCACTTCCCATTCATTGTAATAACACTCAATATCATAATGCAATAAAGTCCCCAATTTGGATGCTTCGTTTCCACTCCATGATTCTCTGATTTGGTCACGTGTCATATTATAGTACTTATAACTTGGATCATTGATTTTTTTGGAATTGAATATTTTGTCCAAAGTTTTTTCCGGATCAAAGTGACTGAAATGGGAATGAATCCATGTTGTACAAGAAGTGAAGGAAGAATCTCCGTCAATCGTATAAATATGCGGACCTTCGTCAAAAGTAATATGCGAATCACGTTCGTGTACGTTTCGTTTTGATAATGTATCTGGTACGGGTTTAGTATCTGTAGAAGACATTATAGTAATAACTGGCTTTGTTTTGTTTTAAAAATCGAATACAAGTATGATTGATTGTAAGTATTGATGGAAAAAATATTTATATACAAACTCATTTCAATTTTTTCGTTTTTATTTTATTTATATTGTGTTTTATTTTATACAGTATGTACAGTTATATACCTATTCATGAATACTGTAGAGAATATAATGGTATGGTATGGTATGGTATGGTATGGTATGGTATGGTTTGACGAAATTTTTTACATTCCGAATGAGTATCGGTTAATTAACCGACGCTCTTTTATTGTGACATTTTTACATTCCGAATGAGTATCGGTTAAATAACGGCCAGTTACTCAATGTCCTCTTCTTCCTCATATACATCATCGAATGGCCATTTTTGTTTTACTCTGGTGTATAGTTTTTCTGTTAAATCATTGATAAACTCGCTGTTTTTATAACTAGAGTCCATAATTCGATTGAAGTTTTCCATTTTTTGCTCTTGTTTTGTTTCTTCTTCTAGATGGGATTCTAAATAATATTCTTCATTTTGTACATATATCTGAATAAAGCGTGTAGCAATTATAGTACATATTTTACGGAAAAGTCCGTGATCACACGTGACCCATTTAACGGGTCCATTTGTTTCTTGCGAGTATATGTACAGTTTATTGGGTTTCTCAAAATATCCCAACATTGGTATTTGAGTTTGGCTATTATTGGAAATATTGAAAGCATCGTAAAAGACTTGTTTAATTGCTTCGTTTATATTTTTTTGAAATACGTGCGATACGTGACTTACTGTTATTGGTGTACTTTGTAACCACTGTTGTATCGTTTTCTTGGGTTTGATTTGCAATCGTGTGTTTAATGTACGGACAATTTGTATTGTTTGTTTTCGTTTCATTTTCGCAAATTCTTTGTTGAGTCTATTGAATTTCCGTTCTAAATTAGCAACATTGTACAGCAATCTACGTATTAAATTATCCTTTTCGGTTTCAGTAAACCGTACATTATCTGGATTTGGTGTACCATTGTAGTTCATTCCACTCATTACAAACAATCGTGCTTTGCAATTGAGATTCACGTGCTCTTGTAATTTTGCTTCAGTGGAAAACTGTTTGAAACAATAGTTACATTGCGTACACGGAACAACAATAGGCACGGATGAAGATTTATTCATCGTATACACAAATCAAACGATATTTGGATTCTTGTCTATTATGTCTATATATTGTAAATAAATAAGGGGAATTTATATTCATTCAATTTTTAGCAGAAAAAACTATGTTGTATTTTACCTTTAGCAAAAAATCACCTTATAAAATGACCGTAAACGAATACCATACTAATGTACAACAACCATCTCAAAAGCCTATTCGTCCCTGTAGACAAACAATGAGTATGGTGTTGAACCAATCAAGCGGGTATTGTTCCTCTTGTCCTCAACCAGTACGATCATTGGGTCCAAAATAAGAATAAATAGAGTAAAAAACAAATACAAATAGTAAATTTTTTCTTCCATATTTATACTATACAGTATTAATATGAGTAAATATTTTGATTCCAAGAATCTAACTTTTATGGAACCACGTGTAGTGGAAAATGGGAATCATATGATTATGACAAATGTACATTCGGAGACAAAAACCAAGTATTTGAATATTGATACGCGATTCCAAGAAGAATACAATATGAATGATAATGCCGATTATACTGTAAGTATACCTCAAGCCATACGCGACGTACAAAGTATTCAATTGACCAATGTTGAAATCCCTGCATCTTTCCATCCATTTAGTGTTTATATGAAGAATACGTACTTCCATCTAACTATAATCACGTCTACTACTACTTCTACTACAAAAATAGTCACAATAGCAGACGGATATTATACAGAAGAAACTTTAGTCGATGCATTGAATGTAAATAATGATACTAATGGTATATTTATAAAATTAAATGAAAACAAACAAATTATATTTGAAAATACTACTACTGTTTCAGATATCATCATTAATTTTGCTGTAGATGAAAATGGCAATACAGATAAATACAATTTGAAATCAAAATTAGGTTGGTGTTTAGGATTTCGCGAAACATCATACGAAATACCGCGAAAAAACATTAGCAACACCACTACCATTGTTTATTCAATAACAAGCGAAGGAATACTCAATATCAATCCGTGCCGCTATTTATTTGTCTCCATTGATGATTTCCATAGCCATAATCCCAATTCATTCATTGTACCATCATTCCAATCGTATTTCGATCCAAATATAATTTCCCGAGTTACATTGGATCCTAATAATAATTATACTTATGGTTCTTTAATCACAGCTAATATATCCGGAAGTGGTAACTTATTATCCGATGTACGAACTTATTCTGGTAAAAACGATATTCAAAAATTACGTATTCGTATATTTAATGAATTCGGTCATATTTTACATTTGAATAAAATGGATGTATCATTTGCGCTAGAAATCAAATACAAATAAGTATTAGGGGAAAAATTGAATACAACTCATAAAGAATAAAGACTGTAAAATATATACTATTGTAAAAAAAATAATACATATTAATCTAAACAATTGATTTGTTGTAAGAATGAAACGAGAGGATTTGCATATTGCGCAAGAATATGCTCTACAGTGTTATGAAAATGGGGAAAATATATTTTTAACTGGACCAGGTGGAACTGGTAAATCGTCATTGATTCGATTGATGTTGACATATACACCCAAAGGGAAAAAAGTACAAGTATGCGCAATGACGGGTTGTGCTGCCATTTTATTAAATTGTCATGCCACTACTATTCATTCTTGGAGTGGTATTAAAATACCCAAAGGAGCAAATTCGCAAATTATTACAAACGTTTGTAATAATAAAAAGTCGTGTAGTACTTGGAAAAATACGGACATTTTAATATTAGATGAAGTAAGTATGTTAAGTGTACGGTTATTGGAGTTATTGAATGAAATTGCACAAACAATACGAAAATCGAAATTGCCCTTTGGTGGAATGCAACTGGTCTTTTGCGGTGACTTTTTCCAATTGCCTCCTATTTTTATATCCAATCGAGACAACAAAGATGACCAAGGTTCGGATCAATTTTGCTTTGAATCTCCTTTGTGGAACCAATTGTTTAGTTTAGATAATCATATTGAATTGACCAAGTTATTTCGTCAAAAGGATCCAGAATACAAGAAGGTATTAAACCATATTCGCAAAGGCATTATAGACCAGGAAGACATGAATTTACTGAAAAGTAGACTCCATGTACCGTACAACCCAGAAGAACATAATAATGTAGTACCAACCAAATTATTCGCTACCAAAGCCCGTGTAGAACAAATCAATAAACGCGAATTCGATTTATTAGACACGGCTTGTTATGAGTATCATATTGACCAAACCACTGATTATAATCCAGTAGAGGCAAATAGCACGATCAGTTCGTATATCAAAGTCACAAAATCCAAATTATCCAAACTGAAAGAAGAAATGGAATTCCGTTATTTGATAGAAAATAGTCCTATAGAGAAGACATTGTATTTGAAAGAAGGTGCCAATGTCATGTGTACAGTAAACTTAGATATCGATAATGGTATTTGCAATGGTGCTTTAGGCAAAGTAATAGAATTTCACCCCCAAGCAAATGGTCCACCATTACCAATCGTATTGTTTGAAAATGGTGTAGAAAAAAAGTTCTCCATGAAGTGGTGGAATTCCGAAGATTATCCGAATATTGCTATTGGTCAAATTCCGCTGAAACTGGCCTGGGCTATGACCATACACAAGAGTCAAGGGGCTACTTTGCCTATGGGAGAAATTGATATAGGCTCTACAATATTTGAATGTGGACAAACCTATGTAGCATTGAGTCGGATTCAATCACTAGACGGGCTTTATTTATGTGCTTTAAATCCTCATAAAATACGCGTTAATAAAAAAGTACAAGAATTTTACCAAAAAATACCCCAATGCGAATATGAAGAAGATTCAGAACCGGAACCGGAACCACAAAAAATAGAACCACAAAAAATAGAAAATCTCGACGAAAAATTAAAAACATTAGAATACCGTACAATTATGATTTAGATGATGCAATCAAACAGGCCCTACATAAAGGGATATAGGATTCACTGGCTCCAACTAATTTCTGTTCTTGATTGCTATTATCAATACGGTGTGAAAAAGCGGCTTTTGTACCATCTTTACAATGGACACATAAGGAATGCAATTTATGTACCTTGTCACAAATAGGTATTAAATCCAGCATTTGGCCAAACTTTTTTTGCTGGAAATCGCCATCCAGCCCGCCTACATAAACGTGCATTTTATGTGTATATACCATTTCGTACACAGCCTTGTATAAATCAGGGAAAAATTGTCCTTCATTAATCAATACAGCAACCGGTTTTTCGTGAAAGGATTCAATGCGACCTTCTAATATAGACAGTAGAGTATTACTTTGAATACAATTGATTTTGATTTGATCGTGTGTAATCATAGCACAATTATTATCATCATCATTGTTGTATCGGTTGTCTTCTTGATGATTTACCACTAATATAGGAATATTACAAAATGTATATTGTTTGTATATTTCCACTAATTTAGAGGTTTTCCCTGAAAACATAGGCCCCAAAATCACTTCCAAATAACCACCTTGTTTTGTCTCCATTTTTTGATTATTATACTATAACAAATCCTTTTTATTTTGTTTTTTCTACGCAAATTAAACTTACCGTAAAAATAAATAAATACACTATTAATATAGAAAATGACTGGTTCAAGTTTATTACCCGTAACTTTTCACAAAGGCCAATTGTATTTTTTATTTGGAAAAGAAAACCCTAAAGAAGATAGTGCAAAAGGATTCTCGGATTTTGGTGGTGGAGTAGAATCGGGAGAAACTATTTACAATACAGCATTGAGAGAAGGAGGAGAAGAATTAACGGGGTTTTTAGGCGATTCTGCGATTTTACGTAAACATATTAGTAAAATAGGAGGGCCTTATAAATTAGAATACAATGATTATCATGTACATATTTTCCCTATGAAATACGACCCGAATTTACCGTTATATTACAACCAAAATCACCAGTTTTTATGGGATCGTATGAACCGCAATTTATTAAACAAGACGAAATTATTTGAAAAGATCCAAATTCAATGGTTTACACCGAGACAAATGCGCTCTCGTCTTTCTGAATTCCGCTCTTTTTATCAAGATATTGTAAAGCATATTTTAACCGAAGAAAAGGCCATCAAAAAGTATATCAAACAGTCTCTCAATAGAGATACCAATACCAGAAAGCATAGTAGAAAAAATAATAACACAAAAAGGAAAAAAAATACACGTAAAAAAAGAAGGTGAATTATTTTCTACTACAATTCTATAACACAAACAAACAATGCCACAACGATTTCAACAACAATATCGTGGCAGCACGGCAAGTACACGCAAGTTCTCTCCACATCGATTCTCTTCTATAGAAGGTAGATCAGCAGGAAAAGCCTTTGTCTATTTTCCAAACCAATTTACGCGGAAAAATAACCAGCGGCATAAGATTTACCGGAAAACACCATTGAAACCCAAACCAAAATCGAAATCCACCAGTAATCAACGACGCAAGTCGAAGAACAACAACAATAAAACCAAGGGGAAAAAAAGTAGAACAATCCAATAAATGTTATTCTTCTACAATAATTAATGGTTTAGGGAGAGTACAGGGTTCTATTCAGTAGAATATATTAAATAACAATAGTATATAAATTAAAAATATACTATTATTCAAAATATTTTAAATGTCTTGGAAACGGTCAGGAGGCATTAAACAATTTGATGGTATCAATAATCTAAATGTGAATTCCGTTGTTACAGACGAGTTTGTAATGCGAGAAGCATACAAAGGAACGTTCACTATTAGCGGAGAGTTAATTGTAGTAGACGATTGTTCTCTCAATGCAAATGTACACGTAAAAGATTCTGTAACAATAGGAAATAGCTTATATGTAAATAATCGAATTTATATTGGCGAAAATGATAGTGAGCGTCGGTTTATTGACAGTACACCACAAGGATTAGGTATTAATTTAGAAAATCCAGTGGCTCTGTTGGATATTAGTGGTTCCAATGATCATATTATACACGTTTATTCAGATCAACAGAGTGTAAAAAGCACATTGGTACAAAATGTCGATAAAAGCCAAGGTGTTCTTTTGTTGGATTCCAGCATGGGTGCATTACAGTGGGTTTTTCCGGATACCAGTGCTAATTTTATATACGATGCATCCAATGTGGAATTTACTGTAGATAAAGATTGGATTGCAAAACAAGCATTACATGTCTACGGGAATACGAATGTAGATGGTGTATTGGTGGTCAAGCAAGATACTACTATAGAAAATGATCTGTATGTTTTGGGAAAATTCTCTTTAGACGGTGGATTCAATTTGAATGGTGATTTAAGCATGAATGGCAATTTATCAGTGGGTGGAATAAGCACTTTCAATAATACCATCAATACAGAAGATATTGTTATCCATGGATCGGGTGGAGTTTATTGGAAATCACTTGATGTTGGTGACACGGAATCGAAACCAGTATTAAGGATCCGAAATGAAGATGATGATAGTGAAACCTTTGTGGTTGACCAGAATAGTTTAGTCGTGGATAATGATTTATTTATTACAGGTAACTTAATTATTAAGGGTACACACAATGTATCCTTGGAAACCAGTGTACTCAATACCGATAATATATTTATAAACCTCCAAGGTACAGGAGCGAAAAAATTTTATGTCAACCAAAGTTCTATAGCTTCGGGTGGCGAAGGTTTGTATATTTATAATGACCCAAATGGCAATGCCTCAATGCAAGATGGCTTTGTCAAAATAAGCAATATGAATCAATCAAAAATGAGTCTTCGTTCTACAGGAAATCCCAATGTGGTTTCTCTCAATTTCAATGAATTAAATGACAACGGTACATCAAGTGGGCTTTTAGTATTGAATAATCTAAATAATGGCTATAGTGATACAAGCGACAATTATGACATTATTTCCAGTCATCGCGTATCTACTGTAGATGTAAATAGTTCTCTTTCCAATGTAAATCAAATCGACACTGTATCTATATCTGGAGACAACGCCCAATTTACTATTTGTAATGTGGAAGATTTATTTGTAGAAGATATGAGTGTTTCGTTAATTCGTGTTAATACTGTAAATGGTGATCATATTCAAGTAACCGATTTATCGGCTCAAAATATGTCGATAGACGGAGATGCCACTTTTTACAGCGATATCATAGCACAAGAATATATTCGCGGGAATAGTCTGACGCTAAGTGGTAACGCTAAATTCGATGAAGATATTGACGTCAGTGGTATTATCAATGCGAAAAATATTCATTTATCCGGAACATTGCGTGTTGGTGATTCAGTGACAATCGGTTCTGAATCGAAAAATGACTCGTTGTTGGTGAAAAACAATATAACCATTGGCTTGGATTCGGTCGATTTATCCTATGCAATGACTATATCTGGTGATTTATCGATGAATGGTACAATATATTCCAATTCAGCTGATTTCAATACAGCATATGTGGACAACATTGTATTTGATGATACTAATGGTATTTTGGATTTATCAACTAATAGTATCCGCGTTTACTATTCAGACACAGTCACTACTCTATCCGCAGAACGACTATCGTATTTAAAAAATATTACATCTGACGTACAGGCACAAATATCAGCGATTGATTCAAACTTAAATCTGGGTGCTGATTTAAGTAATAATTTCACAGCCACAAATACATTCTCGGGCCCTACAGTATTTATAGGAGATGTTTCCGGTTCTACTATAGATTTGTCTCAAAACTTATTTGTACAAGGGAATGCTGTTTTATCCAATGCAATTATAACAGGTGAATTGATTACCCAAAATACATCGGTGAAATTTGGTGGAGATTTAACGTTACAAGGTCAAGTAATCCAAGAAAAAAATAAATATCCTGATCAAGATACCAGTGATTCTGATAATACCGAATATATTCAGTATGTATCAAAGACAGAGAGTTCTAATTTGAATTTAAAAAATAACATAATTTGTACAGGAGAAACTATTACTCGTTATAAATTTTTGAAAAATGGGACTTATACAATTAATACTTTGGACGAATACCATAAAGAAAATTTAGGTCCCAATGCCAGTGATTTTTTCAATGCCTATAGTATTTCCGGGGATTCTTATTTTGAAAGCAATGAATCCACTTATGGTACATTTGTAAAGGATACCACTACAATTGGTGGTGTTATTGAATGTGTTCAGATTAAACCAACAAGCTTAATAAACTTGGCGGGTAATGTAAATATAGATATTTGCGGGGAAGTATTTTCTTCAGCACGATTTGCCAAAGCATTAAGAATCACAAATGATAATAATGATTTATTAACGTTAGTAGATCTAAATGTGAGTACATTGACTGTAGATGATAGTGCATCATTGGCGAATAACATGGCAATAAGTAATACTAATATATCCGTTAACTCCCCTTTTACAGTAAATAATGAATTTACATCGACAGGAAGAGGAACGTTTGAATCTATTATATCCAACAATACCATAAATGCAGAAACATTGAATGTGAAATATATAAATTTTTTAACAGAGTCCAATACTATTGCGGGAGTTACAAGTACAACCAGTTTCGCTATTTACCGCGATGCTCAAAGTGGATTTGGATCCAGTGGTATTATAATAAGGCAAGATGGGGGTGTAGGAGATGAAACTAGAGTTATGGTATATATTAATAATCCCCCTAATACCGTGGCTGCTGAGTATCCTACTCGCTATGATGATGTATTTTTTATTGGGCGAGCTGTCGCTACTGGAACAGAAAATAGAATAGATATAAAAGAAAAAGGAAACTTAATCACAAATATATTTGAATCGGATTTCATCAATACAAATCAATTAGACGTGTCAGGCAATGCTGCCATTTATAATAATTTGGATGTGTCTAATAATTTGACGGTAGATGGTGATTTAACGTTAAGTAGTAAAACAACAAATGGTGGTATATTATACACAGATACTACTGGAAAATTTCAACAAAATGGTAGTTTTACTTTTGATACTACTGCTGGTCTAAAAACAAATGCTTACAATATTTCATCTACTGGTACTGTAACAATTGGTAGTGGAAATTATGGATTAACAGAAAAAATGTACATAATTGGATCGTATCAGGCAACGGCTTGGAAAATAATGAATGAAGGGTCGGCGGCGGACAATATAGGTCAAATATGGGGAACTAATAATAATGTACATTTTGCCTCTACAGGAGAAATTTATTTTAAAACAAACGCGATTTATAGTTCTCCTACTGATAGTGACACAAGCAATGAACCTAAAACTGGAATTCATTTGACAAACACAAGAGTAATTTTCAATAATGACATTAGTTGTAATGGTAACGCAGTAGCTAGTGGTACTATTACAGGAAACAACGTCTCTGTTACTACTGATTTAACTTTAAGTAATAAAACAACAGATGGTGGTATATTATACACAGACAGTAGTGGAAAAGTTCAACAAGATGGTAGTTTTACTTTTGATACTACTAATGGTCTAAATACAAATGCTTACAATATTTCATCTACTGGTACTATTGATGCTGGTACACTTTCTAGTAATGGTAATATCACAGCATCTTCTGGTACTATTACAGGAAACAACGTCTCTGTTACTATTGATTTAACTTTAAGTAATACAAAAGCAAGTGGCGGTTTATTATACACAGACAGTAGTGGAAAAGTTCAACAAAATAGTAGTTTTACTTTTGATACTACTAATGGTCTAAAAACAAATGCTTACAATATTTCATCTACTGGTACTGTTACTGCTCAATCATTTAATGCTCAATCCGATTATCGGCTCAAAGAAAATATACAAACCATTGCTGATAATGAAATCAATGTAGACAAATTACGTCCGGTTTCTTATACTTTGAAATCCAATCAAAAACCAACACTCGGGTTTATTGCGCATGAAGTCCAAGAACATATTCCCTCTGCTGTAACGGGTGAAAAAGACGGAGAATCTATGCAATCTGTAGATTACAATCAAATTATTCCGGTGTTAGTCAAAGAAATCCAAGACTTGAAAAAGCGAGTTGCTTATTTGGAACAAAATCAAAAATGATCTTACTAAGAAATAGGGGGCTCAATCCAATTTCGTAATTATAACAATAATATAATTATGAAATATGTTTTTTTAATTCAATGTACAGTTTACACATTACCCATGTCTTCGATTGTAATGAAAGAAGGCGGTGCTGTGATTGTACTATCATATGTTCCTGTATTGCCACTAATGGCGATACTTGCCGATGTACTTGACCCGTACAAATGATAAGTCTTGGATACATCCGTGTCTAATGTACTGTAGTGATAAAAGTCCATCGAATTGGCATAAGCACCATTTCTATACGTCTTTCTATATCGGTTCACCAAAGTAGATCCATCGTACAAGGACAAATACAAGCTATTGGCTGTCGATTGACTATTGTCCTCTACATTCAAGTTAATATGAGTTCTCACTTTTCTGGGTCCAGTTGGTCCAATTGTACTGAATGTGACACTTCCAATCAAGTTACTTGCGGTATTTGTCGGGAAATTGGTTCCACTTGCTACAATATAATCGGTTCCGGTTGGTCCTATTTGCGTTTGACTCAAGTAACCCATTGGTAACCGGTTATAGTCGGTCGTATTCACTTGTAAGCGTGACAAAGTCGTGGTACCATCGGTATAACTAATATTGGTTCCACTTACTGTAAATACACTTGGTCCAGTTGGTCCGGTGCAACCGGTTGATCCAGTAGAACCCATTGGTCCGACCAAGGCTACGTGTGAGTTCGGTCCCCAGTATGATGTCTGTGTTCCTACATTGCGTATGATAATTTCATTGTAGAAAGGATCAATATCCAATACTTGGAAATAGGCTGTATGGTTGGACGAGTCACTGATTGTAATATATGCGTTGGCTGTAATGTATATGTTATTTCCACTTGCACTAATACTGAATAATCCAGTTGCTCCTGGTGCCAAGTTTCCGGATGTTGCCATGGTAGTGGTGATTAAAGGTCCGGGTGGTCCTGTGTAACCAGTATGACCTGTATGACCAGTATGACCGGTGTGACCAGTTGGACCTGTTGTACCTGTTGTGCCTGTATGACCAGTATGACCGGTATGACCAGTGTGTCCCGTTGGACCGGTTGTACCTGTTGCGCCTGTATGACCAGTATGTCCGGTATGTCCGGTGTGGCCTGTTGTACCTGTTGTACCCGTTGGACCGGTGAAACCTGTAGAACCTGTAGAACCCGTTGGACCGGTATGACCTGTACGACCAGTATGACCAGTATGTCCAGTATGTCCAGTATGACCGGTATTACCAGTGGTACCTGTGTGACCTGTATGACCGGTATGACCTGTATGTCCAGTATGACCGGTATGGCCCGTGGTACCTGTTTGACCTGTATGACCGGTATGGCCGGTAGATCCAGTTTGGCCTGTATGTCCAGTGTGGCCGGTAGATCCTGTATGTCCAGTGTGGCCTGTATGTCCAGTGTGACCGGTATGTCCAGTGTGGCCGGTAGATCCAGTTTGACCCGTGTGACCAGTAGGTCCTGTATGGCCTGTAGATCCTGTATGACCTGTTTGACCAGTATGACCTGTGTGGCCTGTTTGACCGGTATGACCAGTGTGGCCAGTAGATCCAGTGTGACCCGTAGGTCCAGTGTGGCCTGTAGGTCCAGTATGTCCCGTTTGACCAGTATGTCCAGTTTGACCAGTGTGGCCTGTAGGTCCAGAATGTCCTGTGTGACCAGTTTCGCCGGTAGATCCGGTGTGGCCAGTTGATCCAGTATGGCCTGTTTGACCTGTGTGTCCCGTAGGTCCTGTTTGGCCTGTATGTCCCGTAGGTCCAGTATGGCCTGTTTGACCTGTATGGCCTGTTGATCCAGTTTGTCCCGTAGGTCCAGTGTGTCCAGTTTTTCCAGTAGATCCCGTATGTCCTGTTTGACCAGTATGGCCCGTAGGTCCTGTATGACCGGTGTGACCTGTTGAGCCTGTGTGGCCGGTTGGACCTGTATGTCCTGATTGTCCTGTTTGACCAGTGTGACCGGTAGGACCTGTGTGACCAGTTATACCCGTTTGACCGGTTGTTCCTGTTTGACCAGTGTGACCAGTAGGACCGGTTTGGCCTGTTATACCCGTTTGACCTGTGTGGCCGGTATGACCCGTTTGACCTGTGTTGCCTGTTTGACCGGTTGCGCCTGTTTGACCGGTTGCGCCTGTATGACCGGTTGCGCCTGTAGGTCCAGTGTGGCCGGTTGCGCCTGTAGGTCCAGTGTGGCCGGTTGATCCTGTAGGTCCAGTGTGACCTGTTGAACCCGTTGATCCGGTCTGACCTGTAGAACCTGTTGATCCCGTAGAACCAGTATGTCCTGTGTGA
>Ga0209534_10003050_pt1 | contig 16153 bp, 16 predicted proteins | sample COG_07_FD_184751 | JGI IMG/M metagenome (GOLD analysis project Ga0209534, IMG submission 184751) | Pelagic Microbial community sample from North Sea - COGITO 998_met_07 (SPAdes) (version 2) | ecosystem: Environmental > Aquatic > Marine > Neritic zone/Coastal water | place: Helgoland, sampling...
CATCCAACGCAGGATCCTGAAGAATTTCAAAAATTTCTTCCTACAATTCAAAACTCTTGTGATGCAGTTATAAATATAACAACTGGTGGCGGTCCTCAAATGTCTGTTGAAGAAAGAATGAAACCAGCAATGCATTTTAAACCAGAGCTTGCCTCTTTAAACATGGGATCTATGAATTTTGGTCTTTTCCCAATGCTTAAAAAACATAATCAACTAAAGTTTCCATGGGAAAAAGAAATGTTAGAGCGAAGTAAACATTCTCTTTTTAAAAATACTTTTGAAGACATAGAAAACATTATGACTTTGGGTTACGAAAATGGAACTAGGTTTGAATTTGAATGTTATGATGTAGGGCACTTATATAATCTTCACTATTTTCACAGAGAAGGAATGTTAAAAGGGCCTTATTTTATTCAATTTGTTATGGGGATTATGGGCGGAATTGGTGCTGATGCTGATAATTTGCTTCATATGAAAAAAACAGCTGATAAGCTTTTTGGTGAAGGAGGTTATGAATGGTCGGTAGTTGGTGCAGGTGCAACTCAAATGAAAATTAATGCAACAGGTGCTGCTTTAGGTTCGCACGTTAGAGTTGGACTTGAAGATTCACTATGGGATGGTCCTGGTAATTTAGCAAAAACAAATGCAGATCAAGTCAAGAGAGTTGTAGAAATTCTTAATGGGTTGTCATTAGAGGTTGCTACTCCAGATGAGGCAAGGCAAATGTTAGGCTTAAAAGGTAAAGATAAAACTAACATTAAGTAGAAGGCTTACAGATGAATTATGAAAAACTTCTTGATGGCAAAAAGGCAATAATTACTGCTGGAGCCGACGGCATCGGTTATGCAATAGCTAGAAGGTTTGAAAAAGCAGGCGCCCACGTATTTGTTTGTGACATAAACGAAGAAGCTGTAAATAAAGCGAATAGTGTTGATGATAATATCAAAGCTACCGTTTGTGATTTGAGGCAAACTCAGCTTATCTCATCCATGGTTGAAGAAGGATTAGATCATTTAAAAGAAATTGATATTATTGTTAATAATGCAGGGATTGCAGGAGAAACAGCTGCAGTAGGTGACCAAACTCTTGGTGGATGGCAAGAATGTCTTCAAGTGAACATGACTAGTCATTTTGAAACAATGAGACTTCTGGTTCCACGTATGAATGATGAAGGTTCTATTCTTTCAGTTTCATCAGTTGCAGGTAGAGTTGGTTTTGCTTACAGGCTACCATATGCTGCAACGAAATGGGCTGTAATAGGTATGGTTAAAAGTTTAGCTATTGAGCTTGGTCCAAGAGGTATCAGGGCGAACGCACTTCTACCAGGTATTGTTGAAGGTGAAAGACAAAACAGAGTTATAGAAGCAAAAGCTAAAGTAAAAAATATTTCATTTGATGAAATGAAAGACGAAATATTATCTGGAGCATCGCTTAATAGGTTTGTTACTCACGATGATTTAGCAGAACAGGCACATTTCCTCTGTAGTCCTCTTGGAAAAAATATATCTGGGCAAGCTATAAGCGTCTGCGGAAATATTGAAAAAGCTGGCTAAACTTTTTCTGAAATTTCATTTAGAACAGGATAGATATAGGATTTAAATAACTCTGGATTTTCAGACATTGGGAAATGACCCATCCCTTCCATAATTTTGGCTTTTGCGCCTTTTATCCTACTTGCTGTTTCCATTGTTTTTTCAGGCGTGCATGAGCAATCATACTCTCCTGATAATAAGTAAACGGGGCATTTTGATGTATCTATTAGACTTGACCTGTCGTCAAAATCTCCGTCATGCCAGTAAAAATAAAGATCTCCCTTAAATACTCCAGGGCCTCCTTGCATATAATGCCACAAAGTTTCATGTTTAAATTTATTTGGACTTTGCGGAGCAATTTGAGATGAGACGAATGCTGCCTGAACCATCCCCCCATGAACATCTGGTCTGTATAACCAATCTAAATCATAATAGGGTTCCAATTTATCTGATCCTTCAAGGGCAATAACAGCTCTAAAATATTCATTATGTTCTAAAGCTAGATGTAAAACAACTCGGCCTCCCATAGAGCAACCCATTATTACTGGTTTTACAAGTTCGTATTTATTACAAAAAGACATTATGATTTGTTTATAAAAGTCAGTTGTAAGTTTATAATCTAAATCTTCATAACCTTCTGGGGGATTGGATTTTCCATGCCATGGAAGATCAAAAACAATAACTCTATATTTATCAGTAATTTTTTTGTCGTTTAATATATGTCTAAATTGTCTTCCATCTGAGCCTGCTGTGTGAAGACATACTAGAGGTATTCCAGACCCTGCTTCCTCAACATATATTCTATAATTTTGATTGTTAATTTTTAGATTAAAGTATCTTCCAATTATATCCTCAAATTCAATAGTATTTTTTTTCATTTTAAGCCTTAATTAGTTCTTACCTGTCTATTAGAAGCAATGATGTCTTTGAAATATTGTAAATTTTGCATGAGAGGAATTAGGTTTCCATCAATAGTCACGATCTTTTTAGCTAGCATCGCAAAAATGTCATGATAATCTCTAGGAGGTATTGTAAGCCAGTGTTTTTCCCAACTTTTAGTGTCGGCATGTATCTTAAAAACACCACTTTTAGTTTGAAGAGCTCGTCTGTTTATAGATAATATTTGACCATTGTTAATATCAAATAAATAATCATCATTCCCATAACCAAAAGTGAAGCTAAGATTTAACCGCTTACCATTATCAACTAACTTTTGATTTGAGTTAACAATATTTATCCATTCATCAATTGATTTCATTTAGATCTAACCATTATAAAATTCTAAACTTTTCTTATTATTTTACAAAAAAATTCTTTAATATATTCTTACTATATTAGGGGGATATTATGTTTGATGTAAAAACTTTTCTTCATTCAGATGCATTAGGTCCAGCAGTAGAATGGAAAGGCTATCCAAAATTTAATTTTATTGGAGGGCACAATGATAATGAAAATATACCAGTTATTTCTTTAAAAGAATCTATAGACAAGGTTATTTTAAGAGAAGGTAAAACTTTAGCAAAGTATGGCTTGGAAAGTGGTCCTCAAGGATATTTTCCATTAAGAAATTTTTTATCTAATCAATTAAAAAATAGTGCTGCTATAAATTGTGTCGAAAGAGAGATTTTGATTGTATCTGGATCATTGCAGGCATTGGATCTGGTGAATACTACATTTCTTAGGAAAGGTGATACCGTAATAATAGAAGAGGAAAACTATGGTGGAACTATCTCTAGACTGAAAAAAATTGGGGTAAATATGATAGGAATCCCGCTTGAAAAAGATGGGATGGATATAAATTATTTAGAAAAAGAGCTAAAAAAACTTGAGAGTGAAAATAAGAAACCTCGATATATTTATACGATCCCAACAATACAAAACCCAACTGGCACAGTTATGTCAGTTGAAAAAAGAAGGGCACTAATAGAAATATCAAAAAGATTTGGAATTCCTATTTTTGAAGATGATTGTTATGCGGACTTATTGTATGAAAAGGAAAGACCCCCTGCTATTAAATCCTTCGACGATGAGGGTTACGTTATATATTGTGGGTCTTTTTCAAAATCGATAGCACCAGCTTTAAGAGTTGGGTACCTGGTTGCAAATTGGGATATTCTATCTAGGGTTTTGCCATATAAAACTGACGCTGGCAGTGGTTCTTTAGAACAAATGGCATTAGCTGAATTTTGTAAAAATGAATTTAATGATCATGTAACTAACCTTAGGGTTGAGCTAAAAAAGAAGTCAGATGTTATTTGTAATGCATTGGACAAATACTTTGGTTCAGCAGCTAATTATCAAAAGCCTGATGGAGGTATCTTTATCTGGGTAGACATGCCAGAGAATGTAGATACTTCAAAATTATACGATATTGCAATAAAACAAGGAGTTGCCATCAATCCTGGTCATGAATGGTCCGTTAATCCAAGCGGTAAACATAAAATGAGGCTTTGTTATGGAAACCCAACTATTCAAGAAATCGATCAAGGAGTAAAACTTTTAGCTGAAATATGTCAAACAGAATTTGGTGTGCCTAAACAAATTGCTAATCAATAAAAATTAAAATTAGCTTAACAACTCTAAAATTGCGTTAGCAAACTCATCGGGGTTTTCTTGGGGCACATTGTGACCAACGTTCTGTAAAATTTTATGATTTTTATGATACAAGAACTTTTCTTTAAGTTTTTTAGGGCATGACATTCCGGTAACGCCGTCGTTTGCTCCATCTATTGTGATGCTAGGCACTTTAATTGGAGGTTGTTTAGATAAACGATGTTCTATTGAATCGTACTTTGGATCTCCATTTACTAATCCAAACCTATGTCTGTAGCTGTGAATTACGACGTCTGTAAAATCATTGTTTTCGAATGAGGGAGAACTTAAATTATAGGTGGCATCATCATAATTCCATGATGGTGACCAAGTTGACCACAAAAATTTAATAAATTCATGTCGATTTTGTTCTAAGCTATTTTGTCCTCTGTCGCTGTGAAAAAAATATTGATACCATAATTTATGTTCCACATATGGCGTTGATGGTTTTGAGGAGTTTTTAATGTCTTGAATGTTATACCCATTGCATGAGACTAAGCCTAAAGACCTTTCAGGATAAAGTGCAGAAACAATACAAGCTGCTCTCCCGCCCCAATCATAACCAGCTAAAATAGCTTTCTCAATTTTGATTGAATTCATAAAGTTTAAAAGGTCTGATGCTAATGCAGCTTGCTGTCCGGATCTTAAGGTTTCCCTTTTAATAAATTTTGTTTTGCCATATCCTCTTAGGTAAGGAATTATTACTCTGTGGTCAGAAGATGTTAATTTGGTTGATACATCTTTATAGGCATGGATGTCGTAAGGAAAACCATGAAGTAGAATGATAGGGGTGCCATTGCTTGGGCCTGCTTCATAGTAACTTATGCTAAGATCACCTGCATTTATTTGTTTTAAATTTTCAATCATATTATTTAAAAGTTAAGAGTTTAAAGGTAGATTGTTTTTGGTTTTTACCCTTCCTAGGGCAAAGTTAGTTTCTATTGAAGCTATTCCTTTGACTTTAGTAAGTTCTTCTCGCATGAATATTTCATAATTTTTTAGATCAGCGGCGACAACCCTTAATAGATAATCTCTGTTTCCAGTTACAAGCCAGCAATCCATGACGGCATCTAAAGAGGTAATATTTTTTTCAAACGCTTTTAAGGTATTATCAGTTTGATTTTCTAGTCTAACAGAGACAAACGCAGTTACTGGAAATCCATAAGAAACTTCATCAATAATCGCTGTATAACCAGAAATTAACCCTTTTTTTTCAAGGTTTTTTACTCTTCGTAAACATGGAGAAGGTGACAATCCAACCTTCTCAGCCAATTCAAAGTTTGTAAGTCGGCCATCTTGTTGTAAGAAAAAAATTATTTTTTGATCTATTCTGTCAATGTTGCTCAAAATAATGCCTTTTAAGAATATAATTTTTGATTGTAATAAATATTAGCATATAATGCTAAAAACATAAATAAAATTATAATTTTTAGTCATTCATTCTATTTAAATTATGTTAGATTTAAATAATGACGAATAAAAATAAGATATTAAAATTAATAGAGCAAAAAATCCTGTGGCTTTCCTGTTGGATGATTCACAATGCCAATCATATTAGGCCGAATGATGATGGTTTAAAAGTAGGAGGTCACCAAGCAAGCTCGGCTTCAATAGTATCAATAATGACAGCACTGTACTTTGATATTTTAAGACCAGAAGATAGAGTTGCTGTTAAGCCTCATGCAAGCCCAGTATTCCATGCCATACAATACTTGTCAGGACTTCAAACTAAAGAAAATATTCAAAACTTTAGAGGTTTTGGTGGAGCGCAATCTTATCCTTCGCGCACAAAAGATATTGATGATGTTGATATATCTACTGGCTCTGTTGGTTTAGGTGTAGCGATGACGAGTTTCATTTCACTGACACAAGATTATATTGCCAACAAAACATTTGGAAAAGATTTACCTAAAGGGAGGATGATAGCTTTAGTTGGAGATGCAGAACTTGATGAAGGAAATATTTATGAATGTCTCCAAGAAGGATGGAAGCATGATTTAAGGAATGTATGGTGGATAATTGATTATAACAGACAATCTTTGGATGGTGTTGTTCATGAAGGTTTATCCGAAAGATTAAGTTCAGTTTTTGAAGCTTTTGGCTGGAATCTTGTCGTATTAAAATATGGAAAACTACAAAAAGAAGCTTTTAATGAACCTGGTGGTGAAGAATTAAAAAAATGGATTGATGATTGCCCCAATCAACTTTATTCAGCTCTTATTTATGAAGGTGGTGCAAATTTCAAGACAAGAGTTTTAGATGATATTGGCGATCAAAATAATGTTTCTAAATTAATCAACAAAAGGTCTGATGAAGAATTTTTAGATTTGATGGCTAATTTGGGTGGGCATTGCGTCCATACCTTATGCGATGCCTTTAAAAATATAAAGGACAATAAACCAACTGCTTTTATCGCTTATACTATAAAAGGTTGGGGTACTCCCTTAGCTGGTCATAAAGATAATCATGCTGGCTTAATGACAAAAGCTCAAATGGAGACTTTCAAAGCTAAGCTTGGGATATTAGATGGTAATGAGTGGAATAGTTTTTTAGATGAAGATTCTAATCATCAATTAGATGAATATATTAAAAATTTACCTTTTCAAAAAGCTGGCCATAGAAAGTTTAAAAGTAAAAATATAGAAGTAGATAGTAATATTTCGATCAAAGATACAACAATCTCTACACAGAATGCTTTTGGCAAAATCTTAGATCAATATGCAAAAAATAATACTGAATTTAGTAACAGAATTATTACAACGTCACCTGATGTTTCTGTTTCTACTAATTTAGGACCATGGATAAATAGAAAAGGTCTATTCAGTAGGGTAGAAAGTTCTGACACTTTTAGAGATAGAAAAATTCCTTCTGTACAGAAATGGATTTTTTCTAGGGAAGGGCAGCATATAGAACTTGGTATTGCCGAAATGAATTTATTTTTAATGCTAGGTGCGGCTGGGTTATCGCATGAATTATTTGGAGAAAGATTATTTCCGGTAGGAACAGTTTATGATCCATTTATAGCTAGAGGATTAGATGCAATGAACTATGCATGTTATCAGGATGCAAGGTTTATGCTTGCAGGCACTCCTTCTGGAATATCTTTAGCACCCGAGGGTGGAGCTCATCAATCCATAGGAACACCCTTAATAGGAATAAGCCAGCCTGGGCTTCTAAGTTTTGAACCAGCTTTTGCAGATGAGCTTTCGGTCATTATGAATTACGGTTTTGAATATCTTCAAATGGAAAACGGTGGTTCAGTATATTTAAGGTTAAGTACTAGATCAATTGATCAGCCTCATAGAGAAGTAGACGAAAAATTAAAATCTAATATTTTAAAAGGTGGATATTGGTTAAAAAATCCTGGGCCCAATCCTCAACTAATCATAGTTTATCAAGGAGTCATAGCTAACGAAGTTATCGAAGCAACTGCAATGCTGGGAGAAAAATTTAAGGATATTGGAGTTTTAAGTATTACAAGCTCAGATAATTTATTTCATGAATGGAAAGCTAACACATCTAATTTAACTTCAAAAAAGGAGTTAAGTCATATTGAATCTCTTTTAGAATTAATACCAAAAGATACAAAGTTAATTACAGTTCTTGATGGTCATCCAATGACACTTTCATGGCTAGGTTCTGTCTTTGGTCATAAAACAATAACTTTAGGAGTTGATCGTTTTGGACAAACTGGAAGTATTAAGGATTTGTTTTCTGAGTTTGCAATTGACTCAAGTAGCATCTCTAACATAGGGTTTAAGATGAATTAAAAAGTTTTTTTTAAATTTTTAATTAAGTAAGTAGGGGAGTATTATGATTAAATTATCAAAAATATTATTTATGTTTGTGGCATTATTGGGATTGTCCGCAAACAGTTTTGCAGCAGATGTTACTATGAGAATATCTATACAGCTGCCTATGAAAAGTCATTTAGGACAAAATCTACTGTTGTTCAAAAATGATGTTGAAAAAAAATCAAACGGAGAAATTGAAGTTCAAATTTATGATTCAGCTCAACTGTATAAAGATAAGGAAGTACCTGCAGCAGTTGGTTCAGGTTCAATTGAAGCAGGTGTAGCTTCTTTAACTAGATATGTCGGAGATATTCCTGCTGTAGATCTTTTTTATCAGCCATTTTTGCTAAATAGTGAAGAAAAAGTTAGGAAGGCCGTTGCCAAAGGGTCTAGTATTAGAGGTCCAATTGATAAGGCTATTGAAGGAACTGGCTCTACCGTCCTATGGTGGCAAGCTTATGGAAGTGCTATCATGTTATCAAAAGGAAAAGCAATTAAAAACCCATCTGATATGAAGGGTAAAAAAGTTAGAGTTTTTGGAAAAACATTAGGTGCTTTTGTGAAAGCTTCTGGTGGAGCTCCTACATTGATTTCAGGATCTGAGCAATATTTAGCTTATCAACGAGGTACTGTTGATGTTGGTATGACAGGTGTTTCAGGAGTGAAATCTAGAAAGCTTTTTGAGGTTATGGATACCATCACAAAAACAAATCATGGTGATATTGAGTTTATTGTTGTAGCTAATTCAAAATGGTTTAACTCCTTATCTGACAAACATAAGGAAATTATAATGAATTCTGCTTTGATAGCTGAAAAGGATGTAAGGGATAAAGTGTCAGCAATTGAGGCAGATGCATACGCTTTAGCTGAATCAAAAGGAATGAAAATAGTTACTCCAAGTAAAGCCGATATTGACGCTTTTAAAAAAGCATCTAAGCCAGTTTATGACGCTTACAAGAACAACGCTGGTAAGCTTGGTGAACAGTTATTAGAAGCTGCTTCAAAATTATAAATATAAATGAGGAGATTTTCCTAAGGGTTATCTCCTCATTTTGGTTTAACTAATGAAAACATTTGAAACATTGATTATTAAATCTGCTTGGCTGTCAGCTATTTTATTTGGTATGGCTGGGATTATGCTAACTTATGAAGTAGGAGCTCGTTATTTATTCATTGCTCCTACAATTTGGGCGGCAGAATTAAGCCAACTTTCCTTAATCTATGGAACTTTATTAGCTATGCCATGGGCGCTGCAACATAGAAGACATATTCAAATAAATGCTATTATCCACAAAATAAGTGAGAAAAACCAAAGAATTATTGGAATTATAATGATGATTATACTAATAATTTTCTCCTCTTATGTTGTGATATATGGATTTGAAATTTTTCTTGATTCTTTTCAAAGAGGAAGAACAACAGGAAGTCTTCTTGACCTTCCATCTTGGATTGCTGAATTACCAGTACCCCTTTGTTTCCTGATGTTAATAATTCAGGCTATTTTTGAAATTCAGAAAATGGCCATTGGAATTACACCTCCTTCAGGGGAACATTAAAATTTATTATAAGGGTTAAAATATGACAGTAATAATGGTCTTAGGAGTAATGTTTGCCCTTTTACTTTCAGGGTTACCGGTAGCCTTTTCTTTAGGAGTTTTGGGTCTTGGAATGTTGGTTATTGGCGGTTTCTCTCCGTTAATGGCTCCCCAAGCAATTTTATCAACTTTAGATGGTTTTATTCTATTGGCGGTTCCCTTATTTCTCTTAATGAGTAACATTCTATTGCGAGGTGGTTGTGGTAAAGATTTATTCTCAGCTGTTCAAGCTTGGGTTGGACATTGGCCTGGAGGGTTAGCAGTCGCGACTATTGTTTCCTGCGGTATATTTGCAGCAATATCTGGTGTTTCCGTTGCCACAGCAGCTACAATTGGTGTTGTAGCAATTCCTGAAATGATTAAAAGAGGATATAATAAAAACTTTGTATATGGGCTTTTAGCCGCAGGTGGTACTTTAGGTATTTTGATTCCCCCTAGTTTACCTATGATAGTATATGGTTTTGTAACCGAAGAGTCAGTTATATCTCTATTTCTTGCTGGTATTGGTCCAGGTATTTTTTTAATAAGTTTGTTTATTATATTTTCTATTATTTATTCTAAATTTTTTGGCGGATATAAACGTGTTCCAGCAGCAAGTTGGGAGGAAAGAAAAAAATATTCTATTAAGGTTCTACCGACTCTTATTTTAGCTATTTTAATACTTGGAGGAATTTATACTGGAGTTTTTACCCCAACCGAAGCAGCAGCGGTTGGTTTTTCTTTGGCACTTTTTTTAACAGTAATACTTCTGAGGTCATTGTCTTTTGATGATTTCAAGAAAGCTTTATTTGAATCAATGGTTACAACAGCTGCTATACTTGTAATTATAGCTGGAGCCAAAATTTTTGGTAAAGCTATAGCTCTTTATAGAATTCCTCAGGATATTTCGATGTTTATTGAAGCAACTATCCAAAGTAAGGCAGTTTTTATGATTACTGTCTGTTTGATTTTAGTTGCTATGGGGTTGGTTTTTGAGACTTTATCAATGGTTTTGATTATGGTGCCAGTTTTATTGCCAGCTGCTATGAGTATGGGGGTAGATCCTATCTGGTTTGGAATATTCATGGTAATAATGGTTGAATGTGCTCTTATTACCCCCCCGGTTGGTCTCAATCTTTATGTGATTCAGTCAGTTGCAAAGACACAGCTTGGTGAAGTGGCTAAGGGTGTTATTCCTTTCCTAGCTATGATGATTTTTACTGTCTATATAATGTATATTTGGCCAGACTTAGCATTATATATTCCTTTCAAATTATAAGTTTATATGAAATTATTATTATAAAAGGGTATTTGATTTAATGAAAATTAGAAAAAGCCAAACTGAAAAATTAAGAGAACTTTTGATAGCAAAAGAATTCATCCCAGTTCCATCTTGTTTTGATACTTTATCAGCAAAATTAATTGAACAGGCAAATTTTGATGTAACGTTTATGTCTGGGTTTGCAGCATCTGCCTCTAGAATTGGTTCACCAGATTTAGGATTAATGACTTTTTCTGAAGTTTTTGATCAAGCTAATAATATTTGTAATGCAATCAATATACCCATGATTGTTGATGGTGATACTGGTTATGGCAACGCTATGAACGTAAGAAGGACCTTGAAAGAATGTGCAAAGGCTGGATGTGCTGGAATTTTAATTGAAGATCAGTTAGCACCTAAGCGATGTGGTCATACTCCAGGTAAAGATGTAGTCGGAAGAGATGAGGCTTTTGATAGAATTAGGGCCGCAAATGATATGAGGAATGAAGGCTATGATATACTAATTATGGCAAGAACTGATGCTAATCATACTCATGGGTTAAATGAAGCTATAGAAAGAGCACAAAAATTTTTTGATTTGGGAGCGGATATTTTATTTGTTGAGGCCCCAAAAAATAAAAATGAAATGATCACTATTTGTAATGAAGTTCCAGGTCATAAAATAGCTAATATTGTGGAAGGTGGTATAACACCGAATTTATCTATGAGAGAGTTGTCTGATATAGGTTACAAAATGGCTGTTTACCCGTTAACAGTAATGAGCTCGGCTATGAAAGCTATGATTAAATCATTGGACCTTCTTATGAAAGATGAAGACAGATCTGATTTACTTATAGATTTTAAAGATTTGAGAAAAAGAGTGGGGTTCGATGATTATTATGAAATATCAAGTAAATATGAGACATCCAAAAGAAATTAATTAGAGTAAATGGAGAGATTTTGAAATGAAAAGTTATCAGGTTGTAGATTTTGGTAAACCACTAGAGTTAAGAGAGTATGAAAATCCTAGGCCTGAGGGAAAAGAGATCCTAGTTAAAATTTCTGCATGTGGGGTTTGTCATAGTGACCTTCATTTAGCCGATGGATATTTTGACCTTGGAGATGGGAAAAGAATTACGTTAGCAGACAGAGGTACTAAATTACCTTTTACTCCTGGCCATGAAATTACAGGCTCTGTTGTTGATATAGGTGAAGAGGCTGAAGGTGTCCAGATAGGTGATACTGGTATTGTTTTTCCTTGGATTGGTTGCGGCAAATGTGAACAATGTCAAAAGGATAATGAAACATTATGTGAGGCTCCTAAATATCTAGGTGCCCGTCTAAATGGAGGTTATTCAGATCATATAATAGTTCCAGATAGTAAATATCTAGTTTCATACGGAGATATGGATCCTGCAATAGCTGCTCCATATGCTTGTTCTGGTTTAACGGCATTTAGTGCATTAAAAAAAATACCAGAAGTTTCATCAGATGACTGGATTATAGTAATTGGAGCAGGTGGGGTTGGTATCAATGGTGTTTTGTTATCATCAGCAGTCCATAAAGGTAAGGTGTTAGTAATTGATAAAGACAAAGAAAAAAGAGAAAAGGCTCTTGAGGCTGGTGCCGCTGAAGCATTCTCTCCTGAAGATTCTGAAAATATCAGGAATATAATAGGTATAGGTGCAGCAGCAGCAATTGATTTTGTAGGAATGCCAGAAACCACAGACCTTGGTCTATCTCTTGTTAAAAAAGGGGGAATGGTTGTAGTTGTTGGCCTTTATGGTGGTTCGTTAAAAATGTCACTCCCATTAATTCCAATGAGGTCAACAATTTTAAGAGGATCTTATGTAGGAGAGTTAAGAGAATTAAAGGAGCTTGTTGACATTATTAAATCCGGAAAAGTTGAATTGATTCCAGTAAAAAAACAAGACCTAGAGACTGCTAACCAAGCTATGTCAGATTTGAGGGCTGGAAAAGTTAATGGCAGAATAGTTCTTATTCCTAAATAATGATATATGATCATAATAACTAAAAATAGAGTAATAAAATGAATTCTAAAGAAAATAACCATTCTCATCATGATCATGAACATGATCATGCACATTCACATTTGCCTTCAGATCCCGAATTAAGGGTAAAAGCAATTGAGACATTACTATTAAGTAAAGGGTTAATAGACCCTAATACTCTAGATGAATTAATCGATACATATGAAAACAATATTGGACCGCAAAATGGAGCTAAGGTTGTTGCTAAGGCATGGGTTGATAACGATTATAAAAAGAGACTCTTGGAAGATGCAACATCAGCTATTAGAGAATTAAGTTATCAAGGTAGGCAGGGTGAAAATATGGTTGTTGTAGAAAATACACCTGAAATCCATAACGTAGTTGTTTGCACGCTCTGTAGTTGTTACCCATGGCCTGTGTTAGGTATTCCGCCAACATGGTATAAAAGTGATGAGTATAGGTCACGCGCAGTTCGAGAGCCAAGAAAAGTTCTTTCAGAATTTGGACTAAATATAGATTCTAAAGTTCAAATTAAGGTATGGGACTCAACTGCGGAGCTAAGGTATTTGGTATTACCTATGAGGCCTATAGGATCCGAGAATATGAGTGAGGCTGAATTAGCAAAGTTAGTAACGCGTAACTCTATGATTGGCACTGGTTTGCCAGAGAATGTTAAATGAGTAGGCTTCATGATATGGGAGGACGTTTTGGAAATGGTCCTATTCCACTATACAAAAATGAAAATAATAAAGTTGAAGATAATGAACCAACATTTAAATATGATTGGCATGCCAAAGCTTGGGCTGTGACTCTTGCTGCAGGTGCACTTGGTCAATGGAACCTTGATATCAGTCGACATTATAGAGAGTGCCTTCCACCTAAGGATTATATGAACTTCTCATATTATGAAAAATGGTTGGCCGCTTTAACTAATCTTCTAGTTGATAAAAAACTAGTTTCCCTTAATGAGATTAAAAAATTTGTTGATTTAGCCAAAACTAATAACCTTGATCCAGAATTAATCAAAAACATTAAACTTGATCAAAGAACTTGGTTGGCAAAGGATGTTCAAAAAACTTTAGGTTGGGGAGGCCCTTCACTCCGTTCAACGAAAAACGAACCAATTTACAAAATTGGTGACGATGTAATTACACTAAAACATAATCCTAATAAGGATGTAAAAGGTGGTCATACTCGTCTTCCTACATATGCAATGGGTAAAATGGGTAAAGTCTATTCATATAATGGATCACATGTCCTGCCTGATACAAATGCTCATGGCAATGGAGAAACGCCAACACCTTTATACACTATTGAATTTAAAGCTATAGAATTATGGGGTACATCTGCTGAAAACGAAAATGACCTGGTTTACCTTGATTTATGGGAACCATATTTCAACTTAAATACTGAGTAAAATTCGAAACCAAATGAATAATAAACCAAATTATAAATTACCTTTCACTTCAAAAACAGATAATCAAATTGTGTTTCAAAGCCCATGGCACAGTCAGCTATTTGCTATAACTGTGCAATTATCTGAATCAGGAAATTTTAGCTGGAAAGAGTTTGTTGATTATTTTGGAAAATCTCTAAATAGAGCTAGAATTCACAAAGAAGACTTAGATGGCAATGATGATTATTTTAATTCTTGGTTGGTTGCCTTGGAAGAAATCATTGTTACAAAAGAAATAGCAAATTCAAAAATTTTATCAGTTCTAAAAAATGATTGGATAAACGCCTACTTATCAACCCCTCACGGTGATCCAGTTAAAATAAAACAAAGGACCATTTAAATGTCAATTACATGTAAAGCTGCTGTCATAAGAGATAACTCATTAAGTGAACCTTATGAAATATCAAAGCCATTATCTATAGAAGACATAAAAATTTCACCCCCTTTAGAGAATGAAATACTTGTTAAAGTTATGGGTGCGGGACTTTGTCATTCAGACTTGTCAGTCATCAATGGTTCTAGAATTATGCCTTTACCATTAGTTATTGGCCATGAGGGCTCTGGTGAAGTTGTTGAGTTGGGAAGTGCTATTAAAGATATTAAAGTAGGAGATCATGTATCGTTTCAGTTTTCTCCATCATGTGGGAGATGTAGAAGATGTCTTGAAGGAAGACCGCAAGTATGCGAATTGGCTGCAGCTACTAAAGGAAAGGGAGAGTTGATGTCTGGAGGCAGTAGACTCTCTGATTTAGATGGAAATGTTTTAAATCATCATACGGGTATTTCTTGCATGTCCCAATATAGCGTTGTTGACAGAGGATCTGTTGTTGTCATTGATAAGTCTATAAATATTCAAGATGCAGCTCTATTTGGTTGTGCTGTAATGACAGGTGTAGGAGCTGTAATAAACACAGCCAGAATAAGACCTGGAGACACTGTTGCAATAATTGGTCTAGGTGGTGTAGGTCTTAACGGGATAATAGGAGCAAAATTAGCAGGTGCCGAGACAATAGTTGCTATAGATATTGACCCATCAAAATTTATTAGAGCTAAAGAACTAGGCGCCACTCATTGTTTTGATAGCAAGAACAAAGATACTATTGAGGCTATTAGAGATTTAACAAATGGAGGTGTAGACTTTGCAATTGATTTAGCAGGAGTCATTGCTGCAATGGAAACGGCCTATCAAATTATAAGATATGGAGGCTCGGTAGTAACTGCTGGTTTGTCTCCGATTAACACTCAGTTTAGCTTTAACCATAGTGATTTAGTAGCCCAAGAGAAATCAATATTAGGCAGCTATATGGGATCTTGTGTACCTGTTAGGGATGTACCTAGATTTTTAAACTTATATCTGCAGGGAAGACTGCCAGTAGATAAATTAATAGATGGTAAAATAACTTTTGATAATTTAAACCAAGGGTTTGATAAATTATCTAAAGGTGAAGTTGTAAGACAAATTCTTATGCCTAACGGTTAAGTTTTTAAATCATTTTCCAATTTTTATAAAATATACTTTTTGTGTTTTTCAAAATAAAACCAATACCACTTAGAATTAATTTCATTATGCTATCAAAATAGGATGGTCTTATTATATCAATAAAAGCACAGTATCTCAAATCATCTTCTTCATTAAAACTTTGATGTATTAATGTATCATCAAAAATAAATAAAGGGTCATATTTCCATTTATTAATTCGTCCATCTGCTTCAATGAAAGAACCTTCCTTTTTAACTTTATTGAAATTATATAATATACGATAAGTCATCCTCAAAGGACCAAAATGCCTCGATGTTGATGTTTTCTCTCTAAATAATGAAACACCAATGGTTTTTATATATTTATAGTTATTATTAAATTCAGAAATTGTGTCATCTAGCTTATATCCATACCATTGGTAAAATAGCATAGTTCTACTATCTTCTTTATTT
>Ga0209534_10003052_pt1 | contig 16151 bp, 6 predicted proteins | sample COG_07_FD_184751 | JGI IMG/M metagenome (GOLD analysis project Ga0209534, IMG submission 184751) | Pelagic Microbial community sample from North Sea - COGITO 998_met_07 (SPAdes) (version 2) | ecosystem: Environmental > Aquatic > Marine > Neritic zone/Coastal water | place: Helgoland, sampling...
TTTCTTTATCAATATCATTCAAAACCATATTTGTTTCCAGATAATATGGGTCTTCTGTTAATAAATAAGCACTTTCCATACCATAATCATGTATATCTTCATTTTCTTGTTTATAGAATATTTTTGGTGATTTTTTATCTTTTATGTAAAAAGTATTAAATCTATCTGTATTACTGAAATACTCTCCTTTTAAACCCTCGCTTATTATAATTCCATTTGAAACACCATTTTTACCGAACTCCAATGGTGTCCATAAACTGTCTCCTCCTTCTTTTACATCTTCACCCATTAAGATTTTATTTAAATATTTAAATATGGTTTCGTATCCTTTACTCTTATCCATTTCTTTTATCCACCTTATTTTCGAAGAGTTATCCGTTATTAGCGTAGAATCTTCTTTATAAATGCATTCATAATATTCTTTCAAATAATTTTTTATTTCAATAGCTAAATCACACATATTTTCCTTTAGTAATTTTTTTATTTCATCTATTTCTTTTTTTCCTAATGTATCGCTTTTCAAATCATATATTGCTTTTTCTATTTTTTGTATTTTATTTTCTGTTGTGTCTTTTAAATAAGATTTTTTTATATTTTTTACCAATTGCTTTTTTTGAACATCTGTGTAATTCCCCTCTTTTTTTATTTCTTTAAAAGAGCCAACTCCTATACTAAGAAGCATCGCACTAGTTGCTAAACCAATAGATGCATCCCATAATTCTTTATTTTTTTTATGTTTTACGTTTTCTTCAATGTCTCTGGACATTTCTTCCAATCTTTCCTCTTTTTCTTTTGCTATCTTTTCTAATGCGTCTTTATATTCACGATTTTTTATTAATTCTTCTGTCCTTATAGCATCAGTATCTTGTTCCATATAATGGGCATCTCTCAAGATTCCCTCCAACTCATTTTTTTTTTCACCCATTTCAAGTATTTTATTTTTTTCAATATTTAATTCTTCATCAAGATCCAAGTCATTTTCCACTATTGTTTTCGAATCTGCTTCCATGAGTTTTTCAATTTCTACAATTCTCTTTTCACTATCTTGAATATCTATGATCAAATTTGAAAGTTCTTTTCCTTTAGAATTTAATTCAGATTGATATGCTAATTTGGCAACGGATTCATTAACAGTCGCAACTCCCGCTTCGGCAGTTTTGCTAATTTTTTCATCAGGTGATTCTGCTTTTTCTAATGCATCATCAGCCAATAATCTTGCGTCTCTTGCGGCAGATTTTGCTTCTTGTAATTCTTCCAAACTTGGAACGGACGGTGCCGAAAATCCTGGAATATCAAAATCTAAAACTATTTCTGGCGTAAACCCTACGAGATTAATTAAAGAAAAAACTTTTATACCCGCTATTGCTGTTATGGCACCAACACCGATTAATGTTTTTGCTATTCTAGCTATATCTGTTGACCAAGCTTGGTTGCATTTTTTATAAAATTTATCCATAAGACTTAACTTATTTTCTTCTGGTATATTCCCTAATTCATCAAATAACATTTTTATTGCTCTTAAATTATTAAATGCCTGATGAAGATTATCGATTTTTTCATATTTTTTTCTCAAACGGTATTTAAAATTTACTTTAAATTTACCTCTTTTAAATTCTTCACATTTATCTTTAAAATTTTTTACAACTAATTCAGACATTCTATCATTTTGGTCCTTTTTTGAATCATTTCTAAAATTAAATTCATATTGCAACTCATCGATATAAAAAAATTGCTTGTGAATATTTTTCCATATATCGGCCATGATATCTTTGTTATCAATATCTATTTTTTTTTTAAAAATTTTATCACCTACTAACTTGTCATCACCTATTAGTTCTTTTAAATTTTCATCATTACCCTTAGCTGCAATTTTATTCATAACCTCAGCTGGTGAATATGATAATGTTTTTTTTTTCTTTTCTTTTTTAAATTCTCGTATTTTATCAAAAATAATTTTATTAGTATTTCTCATTATTTGACTTTTTTTAACTGAATTACTAGTGGCACTACTTCCAACTGACTTACTTTTTGTTTCATTAGTTCCACCTCCCATAGCCTGTTCTGCCTGTTCTGCCTTTTCCTGTTCTATAATTTTTTCATTAGAAAAATACATATCACGTCTATATTCTTTAAACTCAATTTTTTCATCCATAAATTCAATTATTTTATTACTAACGGCGGTCTTACTTTTATACCATTCAGACTTAAGAACTTCATTATAGTCTCCAATATCCAATATAGTAAATTTGTTTTTACTCATATAATTTGCTTTTTTTTCTATAAAATCTGTTTTATTTTTTGTTTTGAGTCTAGTTTCAAGAAGTTTATACTCTTCTTCTTTTCTTTCATGTAATAATTTAATTTTTGTTGGTTTAAAATATTTTCTAAAATATTCTTTAAATTCACTTGTTTTGTCAATATCTTTTATGGCGAAAAATAACCTACAATCGTCATTTGATTCAAATAAATTTGTGTCATTAAAAATACAATTACTATTTTTTTTTAATAATATTTTTTTTCCTTCTTCTTGTTCAATATTATAAAAAGATGCTCTAACTTGAATAGAAAATACAGTATTTGCTTTCATTTCGAAACACTCTTTATTATAATTAATTAATTTTTCGTCTGTATTTTTTCTATTTTTTGAAACAGATTTTATATTATCAAATGTTATTTTATACCATATTTTTCCCCCTTTAATTTTGTCAATTTCAATATTATTTTTTTTTATTGTTGGTGTTTGTTTATCGGAAACACCGTACATTTTTCCTATTTGTTTTAATCCTTTTACATGTTTAATTACATGTTCTAATTCATCATTTTCTAACTTTTCTATTGTTATACTTTCTGCCAATTTAGGATGAATAGTGTCTTCCAAAACATATGTATCATCTTTTTTTATTAATGTTATTGTAGTATATTTACTATTATTTGTATCAAAACCATTGCGTCCGTATTCCAAATGGGGATTTACTTGTATTGTAACACCCGAATCTTTTTTCATATCTTCTTTAGTTATCATACTGGAATCTGCTCCTCTTACAGTTCTATATCCTTTTTTTAAATATCCACCACCAGTTGCAGAATAATAAAGATTACAATCAGCAATTCTTATAGTATATTTTTTGGTAAAATTATTTAAAATTGTTTCATCAAACTCTTCACCTTTTTCTATACCACTATGCATAAATTCATCGCAAAAATACATTGTTATTTTCTTTTCCCAATTATAATAATATGGTGATGTCAAAGAGTCTAATTTTTTATTTATATAATCAAAAAAATATTTTTGTTTATTTCTTTCTTGTTGTTCGGTTTCGGGTGCAACTTTACCTTTCTCAATTTTTTTAGCTTCAATCTTTTCTTGTATAAGTTTATTTTCTTTATTGATATATTCTGTAATATAAGTTTTGTATTTATTTTGTATAAGATTACTTTTTAAATATATTTTCCAATTTTTCAACTGGTTTTCCAAAAATTTTTTTTCATCTTCTTTATCTAACTTTCCAATATGTTTCAACTTAATTCCTGCTGCTAATTTCTGGTTATCACTTTCCAAACTATTTTTTTCTTTTAAATTCTGTTCTAATTTATGTTCTAATTTCTGTTCTAATTTCTTAAATTTCTTTTCATTACCAAAATAATTTTTTGCATCTATTAACATATCAATAGGATACAACGCATTTTCATTATCTTTAAGATCCATTTCTTTAAATAATTTATAAGAATCTTCAGCCCTTTTATATATTATTCCTTTTTCCTTTAAAATTTTAATATTTAATGATAACATTAATCCTTTCGTTTCTATATAATGAATAGTTTCATCTTTTTTATTAAATAAAGCTATTAGTTTTTTATAATTAATATAAGTGTACATTGCTTGATTATTTAAAAATTCGTATATTTCGTTATCAATTGTTTTTGTTCCGATTTTATCTTTTATTTCTACTTTTGATTCTGCTTGATTTTCTTTTGGTTTTATGGTTAACAATTCGTTTTGAAATTCAAGCGTTTTAAATTTTTTTTCACATGCAATATATTCTCTAACTGAATTTTCCATATTATAAAGAAAACCATATTTATATAATAAAGGTCTTTCATCAAATAATTTATTTAAATCCTTAAATTGTTCTTTTAAATTTTTATCACTGTCATCATTAATGAACTCACTAATATTTTTTCTATTCATCTTATTTTCCAATGCTTGTATTTCTTTATCTAGTTTTTCACTTTTTTCTTTACGACTTCTTTTCGCATCAGATAGAACTCCCATAACCGCGAATTTCGCATCAGCTTTTTTTTTTTCAAAATTTGACATACCGGATTTATCATTTTTTACCATCGTTAAATCATTCGTTATATGTCTTAACATATATGTCCGCGGTTTCGTTTTATATACAATACCCGTAGCACTAACAAAATCATTTTCATAAATATTCATATCTGTTTGAAGATTTACGAACAAATCATTATTTTCTTTGGTAATAACTTGTGAAATAAAAAATATAGGGTTATATGAATCTATTGTTTCTTTTATTTTTTTATGGGAATTTGACATATTCTCATCACCAGGTCTATAAATGGTTATTGTTTTCATCCATTCTTTTTTAGGATTTTTCCAATCATCTTCTATATTTTCTTCTATCCATTGGGGCATTTTGTTTATATTCTTTTTCTTTAAATAATAGTTTCTTGATTTTTTTCCTTTTTCAGATGACACACATTTAAAACCGACATGTGTTAGTATATCACCACTTTTTAATCCAATAAAATCCTCATAAGTTTTATTTTCTCCACAAATATATGTTTCTACATCATTTCCAGTATAAATTAAACAATATGGTTCATTTTTTAAACTTAAAACTTTATCATATTTCCAGTTTTTTTCTTTAGATGTATCAAAAACAGGCAACAACGGTATTTTAAAAGTTAAAACATTTGTATCTTTTGCTTTTTCTTGGTCTCCATAAAACATTTCGTCTATTTTTATTTGCATTTTTTCTTCATCATTACGATATCCGCAAATACCATCATTAAGTTTATTTTTCCCCAATGAAAAAAAATCATTTTTTTCAACAGTATTACAATAAAAATCTATATCTCTATTTGGAAACTGAACATATCTCATATTTTCTTGCTTATTCCATTTTTTTAAGTCGTCGCATATAATTTCACAAGAATCTTTAAGATTTTGGTATTTTTCTTCAATAGATTTTTTTTCACCAATGAAAATTATTTGACCTGGTTCTCTATTTTTTTTCAGCATCACTGTATTTTCATTAAATTTCAAAATGGTATGTTTTTTATCTCCTTTGTTATAACTTTCTTTTATAAATATTTTAACTGATGGTTTACCCATTTTTTCTACATATACCCCTTTATTTCCTTTTTCACTTTTAAGTTTATACTTTTTTTTTTTATCAAAATTTAAAAGAAAAGCTAAGTTTTTTTCTTTCGGTGAATTATCAAAACAATCTTCGAAAACATACCCATGTTTATCAAAAAACACTTCACTCGATAATACTTTTAGATATTCTGCGTTAGTAAGTAATTCCTCTGGTATTTTCACTTGTTTCGATGTTGTATTATCAACTTTTGAATTATCAACTTTTGAATTATTTATTATTTCAACAATATTATCGAACGATTTACTTCTTATTTTATGGATGTGTTCATCCAGCGAATCTTTACTTATAAATAAAGGTTTGCTATTTGACCAAAACAAACCACCATATTGATTTATATCAACAGTGTTATCATTTTTTTCTACTAATTTACCACCACCCTTTTTAACCGGGTCATCAAATTGATAATTGCCAGCTTCTATTTTAAAATTTTCTATTTTCCATCCCTTATAATAAATATTATCTTTCAATATTTCTCCTTCTTTTGGCAATTTAGTTGTCACTAATTTATGCCATTTATTTTTTTTATATTCATCCAGTTCTTGTAAATTTTTTATATTTTCTTCTTCAATTTCTTTCTTTAAAGGGTCGCCAGCCTCTAACTTATTAAATTTACTTAATGGTAAATAATATAAATCTACTTCTTCACCTACTTTTTTAAAAGGATAATTTTCAGGTTTTATTAATATTTCTGTGTTATTTTCCGTTGGAAAATTATATTGTTTTTTTTGTATTTTCGGTTTGGGAATATGTGGTTCATAACCTTTATCCTTTTTTTGTGCATTATCTTCTATTCTATTTTTAACAGTTGTTAGCTTCATTAATCTTTCTTTTAAAATTTTAATTGATTCTTTTTGTAAATCCTTTCTAGATATATTTAATTTTTTTGGTTTTTTTTGTAAATCCTTTCTAGATATATTTAATTTTTTTGGTTTTTTTTGTATTAAACTATCTTTATTATAATAAAAATTTAAATCATCGACTGTAAATTTTACACTATCAAACTTTTCTTGTTTATCCAATTTTTGCTTTATTGATATAGTTAAATTATTACCATTAAGTTTAATTAAACCTTCCAAATCATTAAAAATTACATTATCATCAATATTTTCATTATCATAAAAAGCTTTCACCATTTCATTGGTTTGCCTGTCTAATGTTTTTAATGTATCCATATCGTCTCCCATAATAGCTAATATTTTTTCATTATTTCTTTTTTTTTCTTCTTTTTTTTGACTTTTTTCATTTATTTTTTTTTCTATTATTTCAAAAATAGAATTTTTAAAAAAATTACTATGGTCTATTAGTTCTCTTATTTGTATTTCTCTTTTTCTTTTACTTTTGAGAGATTTATCATATTTTCTAAAATCAAATAATGCTATAAAAATGTATTCGCCATCAAGATTATCAATATATTTATATTCTTCTTTTAATAATCCTTTTTTGTTTAAATAAGATATAAAATCATCCTTTTTTATAATAGAAAGGTTCTCTTTTAAAAAAAATTCTACTGCCTCTGCTGTTTGATTATTTATAATTTTTTGCATATTACTTTGTTTTATCTGTTTTTGCCATTCATTCGAACTTTGAAGACTTACAGCTTCAACCAAACCTATTACAACTTTGCTAAGCAGAATAGCAAACCCACCATTTTGTATTTTATATTCTTCATCTATTTTTACAATTTTGAATACGGTTTGCAGCATACCTCTTATATCTATAATTTTATACATCTGTATTTTTTTTGCAATTTCATTAAATATTTCTATTTTTTCTTCATCATGTATTACCCTATCTTTTATTTCTTCGATATTTTTATTTCTTTTTTTATCTTTTTCCTCTTTTATTTCTTTACTTTCTTTATGTAATTTGCTAAGTTTGATTAATTGTTCTACAGAATAAACTGATTTGTCCGTATTATCTAAACAAATATATTTCGTTCTTCCAAACCCCATAATCCAAAATCCAAAAAATTGAAATATTCTAGGTGTTTTGAAATAATCTACATCTATATTTTCTCCAATTGCTTGAAAATATTCTCCTTTTGATAAAGATTCATCTGATTCTAAATAAAATATATTTGAATAAAACATTGAAAATTTCTTACTTTTTTTAATATACGCTTTTTTTAGTCCGGGCTCCCAATTATTAAACATACTTTTTATTTTTTCTTGTTCAACGTTTTCTTCTATAATTTTTTTTGTTAATGAATTTATTCCATTTAATGTTATATTTTCTATTATAACATCTCCTTTATTAAATTCTACAACATTTTCGATACCTTCACTAGACGATTCTTCATTTTCAAGAGCACCCCCTTCCATTGTCATGTTTTTTTCTAATTTTATTACTTTCGCTGGTGTTTTATCGTTAAAAATAATTTCAACGTTATCACCCCAACCAATATTGTTGGACCCAGCTACTAACTTATAATTATCTGTTCCTTCAACTATTTCACCATTTACGAATCCTTTTATTTTTATTTTATCAAAAGCGTTGCTCTTCATGATAGTTTCTGTTTTAATATTGTTTTTTTTCAGTTCATTTTTTTCTTCTTCTATTTCTTTTATTTCTTTAGCTTTTTTTTCAACAATAGATTCTTTTTTTATTAACCTGTAATTATCGGCAACATCTTCCAGGTTTTTAAACGTTGTAATTTCTTCATTTTCATCATATAGTTTAAATGATTCATTATTTCCAACTTCTTTATCGCCATTATATTTCAAATAAAATTTTTTTTCGTTTGTTTTATTGTCTTCATCTGTAATGTTTCTAATTTCTAATAAGTCATCTTTTATTATTGGTTCTTGTGTAATAAATTCTATATAATTTTCATTTTTCTTAAAAAAACATTTTTTTACTTCTTTATTTTCATTTTTTTCTAATGCTGTTTTAAAATCCTTATCAATTTCATCTCTTATTTCTTCAAGCTTTTTATCAACTTTTTTCATTGTTTTTTCATTTAATTTATCTAATTTTTCTTCTTCCTCTTTTTTTGTTTCTTTATTCATTTCTTCTTTCATTCTTGTTTCTCCTTTTTTTTCTATATTATCTGTCACGTCATCTAATTTGTCAATCGATTCCATCATACTTTTTTTTTTATCAATTTCAGTTTTAAGATTATCGTTTTCGTTTGAAAGTTCATTACGTGCTTCATGTGATAATTTAAAATTTTCATCTTTTTCTTCAAAAACTGGCGACATTTCTTTTTTTCTATTTTCTTGTAAAATTTCCTTTTCTTCAGATAATTTATTCCTTTTTTCATTCTCTAATAATAGTTTTTTTTCTAAAACTTTTTTTTCTTCTTGATTAGCTGTGTTTAATGCTGTCATTAAATTTTTAATTTCTGTGTCGTTTTTATTTATTTTATCATTTAATTCTGTTATTTTAGGATTGTATTTGTCATTTATTTCGTTTTCTTTTTTTTCTAGATTTTCTTCTGTAATTTTTGAATTATATTGTAGGTCTTCCAATTTATTTTCGTTTTCAATTATTTTTTTATTTTTTTTTTCAATATCTGTTTCATTATCTACTCTTTCATTTATTTTTTCAATCCTATCATCAATATCTTCTTGATTAAAAACTGTATCTTCTGTTTTTTTATCTTCGGTATCTTCTGTTTTTTTATCTTCGGTATCTTCTGTTTTTTTATCTTCGGTATCTTCTGTTTTTTTATCTTCGGTATCTTCTGTTTTTAAATCATGTAAAAAATCACCAACCTTTATTTTATATATTTTTTCTTCACCCGGTTCTAAAGTTAAATTAAATCCATTATCGTCTATGGTAAAACTTAATTTATCATTATTGGTATCATAAAACAAATTATATTTTTTATTTAAATCTATATTTTTGTCTTTTATACCTATTGAAAAATCTTCAAAAGTTGTTTTATCATGGTCATCAATATATGTTTCATCGTTTTTATCAAATAAAAATCCATTTATATAATTATTTCCATTAAATACAAACGTATCAAACATGTCTTTTGGATTTAAATTATTCAAATTTCCAATTGAACCAAAAATATTTTTTCCTTCCGCTTTTCCTTCCGCTTTTCCTTCCACTTTTCCTTCCACTTTTCCTTCCACTTTTTTTCCTTTTTCTGCATCTTTTGACATTGTTTGAAATAATCCAAAAAATCCTCTTTTTATAGAATTTATGTTTGTACCTACAAATTGACTTTTTTTAATATTTCCTAATAATTTCTTTTTAACAATGCTTTTATTATTTTCATTTACAGACGCTTTTTCTTTCATTGGTTCTGCTGTTGGTTCTGCTGCGTTTCCTTGTGGTGGTTCTGCTGTGTCTCCATCTTTCGTTGGTTCTGTTGTTGGTTCTGCTGCGTTTCCTTGTGGTGGTTCTGCTGTGTCTCCATCTTTCGTTGGTTCTGTTGTGTCTCCTTCTGTTGGTTCTGCTGTTTGTTCTGCTGTGTCTCCATCTTTCTTTGGTTCTGCTGTGTCTACTTCTGTTGGTTCTGTGGTTGGTTCTGTGGTTGGTTCTGCGGTTGGTTGTGCTGTTTGTTCTACTGTTGGTTCTGCGGTTGGTTGTGCTGTTTGTTCTACTGTTGGTTTTTCTATTGATACATTTTGTGAGTAATTCTGTTTTTTTATACCCATGTAATTGGACATATTATATATAATGATAATACAATATTTTTTAAATCACTAAATTTAACTCAAATATAATAGTACTTCTTTTTGAATTATCGAAATAATTTTCATCATTGATAACCAGAATACCTTCATTTTCATACTTAAAAAATTGTGTTTTTTTTGTAATATTAAATTTATCTGCATTTATTATAAAATTTTTATTAAATAGATTAATTATTATTTTTTCATTAGTAAATAGCTCTACTATATTTATTTTTTTTTTATAATAAATATTATTTTCATGATCAATAAAAACGTTTGTTTGTAATTCTGGAATTATTTTCACAATCAAATCACTTTTTATATTATTTTCAATATAATCAAAATATAATTCATTGTGCCATAAAGGTATTAAATATTCATTACTAGAAATATCTAATTTATATATTTTATCATTTAATAAATCTTCTAAAGTAGGATTCAATAATATTATGTTATCATTTTTCATTTTTTCTTTTATAATTTTTTTGATAGTATCCATTGTTATTTTTTTTATTATACCATAATCATTTATCTTTTCAAGAAAATCATAAACTTCTATTGCACGATTTTTCTCTAATTTCTCAAAAATCGTATATGGTAAATTTTCACACTTATTTAAAATATTTTTTATAGTTGTTTTTATAAATATTTTTGTCCAATTATTTTTCGGTGGATAATATTTTGTAATTAACTCTTCTAATAAAATATCGAAATTATTTTCCGGTTCTTGTTTAATAAATCTCTCCATATTGGAAATATATTCACACAAAAACTCATATGATTCTACAACATCATTAAATTTATCTTTATCACCACCATTCTTATCTGGGTGATATTTCAAACTCGATTTTAAATACGCTTTTCTTATTATTTTATATGTTAATTTATTTTTTGATTCAAAAATTTCTAATATTTTTAATGATTTATCCATTGATATTAATAATTTTATTTTTTTAATATCAAATAAGTATTATTTATTTGTCTTGCTCCACAGGTTGCTCCACAGGTTGCTCTACAGGTTGCTCTACAGGTTGCTCTACAGGTTGCTCCACAGGTTGCTCTCCAGGTTGCTCTTCTTTTTCTTTTATTATTTTTATTAATTTAAAAAAGAATAATTCTACATGTGTAATTGGTCTATAATTATTATTGTAGAATTTTAAAAAAGTATAATATTCAAAAACAATATTATTGTAATTTTCTTTATCTATATAGTTATTATTTATCAAATCTGATATTATTTTAAAGATAGACTCTTCAAGATTTATATCATAAATAAAAAGGTCATATAAGTTATCTCTAAATTTTATGAATTCTAAATTTTTATAATTAATTACTGAATTATAAATTTTTTTAACAATATTTTTTTCATAAATGTTATTATTCTCATTTTTACTAATAATATCTTTAACATTTTTTATATTTCTTGTTATTATATCTTTGTTTTTTGAAATAATTTTATATGATGATAGATTTGGCTTTGAAAATTGTATTATTTTTGACCTTTTTAAAATAATAGGTGGTAAAAAACTAACTTGTTCTGTTAAAAATATGAAAATTATATTTAAATTTTTATGTTCAATACTTTGCATATAACTATAGAAATTTTCCAATAATTCTGTATGTATTTTATGAAAATTTTTACATACGATTATATTATTTATTCTTTGTCTCGTATTACAAACATCTAAAATATGATAATATAAATTATTAAATAGAATTTTTGCATTGCAACCAAGTAATTCCATGTCTATTTCAAAATGTATATCACTTATTTTGAAGGTATAATCATATTTATTATTGTACTTGTATGTTATTTTTCTCTCGTATTTTAATTCAGAAGGACTAAACCGTTTTATAAAATTTAACATTTGTGAATATTTTCCTATTCCCGATGGACCATAAAAAATTAAATTTGGTAATTCGGCTATGTTATTTGTCATTGACTCAAAAAAAGGCTCCATATTTTTATGCAAATTATTTTTTTTTACTGCATTTGTATAATCAATAAAACTCGTTTCCAAATACTTCATTATTATTAGTAATTGAATCTTTTTATTTATTACAAAATAAATTTTATATTTAACTTTTTAAAAGTTAAATATAATTTTTTAAAAGTTAAATATAATTTTTTAAAAGTTAAATATAATTTTTTAAAAGTTAAATATAATTTTTTAAAAGTTAAATATAAAAAAAATATAATGGAAGAAAAATATAATTCGATAATAGAACGTTTGGAAATTTTTAGAGAGAAATTTCCAAATATTGTAGATGCATGGGATATTTTTATTAAAAAAAAAAAGGATGATTTTGAAAAAAATATGAGCAAAGCAGAATATTTTCTAAATAATTGCGAAAATATTTTACAAACTGATGTAAAACCAGAAACAATGGCAATCTTATATTTATTTTTCAATAACAGTTTAAATGATATATGATTATTATTATTAACAATGTTATTATGTTTAAAACAACAACAATTTAATAAAGATTTTATTATAATTAATAATAAAATTAAAAATAATGTTATTAATAATTCTTATTTTCACAGAATTTATTATTCCAACGAATCTTTAATTTTGAACGGACTTGCAATTGAATTTACGTTAAAAAATATTACTATTGAAAAACATTTCAATAAGATAAAAATAAATTTTAAAAAAAAAGATAATATTACTACAATTGACCATTTGTTATCAGTTGAAACCGATTTAATGAATATTTTAAATATTTCAAACAAACAAAAACTTTTGTTAAAAGAACAACTTGACAACGATTTCATAAAAGTAGTTAATAATAATAAAGATATATTTAATAAAAACGAAGTTAAATTAATATTAAAAATTTCAGGATTTTGGGAATCAAATTATGATTATGGTATAACTTTTCGTTGTTTGACTGTTGATTAACCGTTGATTAACCGTCCGTTATTTTTTTATTAACTATTATACTTATATTTACAACCATTACACCAAGTAAATAAGTAAATAAAAATATAGATAATAACATTACAATATTTCCACATTGCGGAAGCATTTCTTCCAAATTTTTTACTATTTGTTTATTTAAACTTATAAAAAGAAAGATAAAAAGGATTAATAAATTAGAAGTTTGTAAATAAAAAGGCAAATCACCACTACCAACATTACCATCAAATAATTCTTTATTATTAAATGAAACGACTGTTAAATATAAAGTCGTAAAGAATAAAATAATATTAAAAAATAAATATAGCATTTCAATCGTTCCTATACTATTTGCTCCATCACCTGTCACGAAATTACTTATAATTATCCACCCCATTAAAAATGTAAAAATTACATATGCATATGTAAATTTTTGTATAGCCATTGCAAATAAAGCTCCAATACCCAATCCCCAATTTAACATTTTATTAACATCTGACATAATATATTATTATATGATATTTTTTTATCATATGATATTTTTGTCAATATTATTGTTCATATGATTGTCAATATGATTATAGATTATCCAATACCCACTCCATATCTATATCTTTCCAGGCTTTCTTTTTAATAGAAATAAATTTCGGTTTAGTCATATTTTCTGTTTTGTAAAACACATATGGACCGAATTTACCCTGTCTAACAGATGCTATTTGACTAATTTTTTTTAATACATTCGATTTACTACCAACATTATTTTGCATGACTTTCTTAATATCATCTATTGTTATTTCTTCAATTTCTTTATTTAATGATTTTAAAGACTTATTTTTTCCTTTAAATGAAAAATATAACCCAAATTTACCATTTTTAATTATAATGTCATGGTTATCTATTTGACCTAAAGATTTTGTTTTAATTTCATTATTTTGAATGATATCCTGAATTTTATACATCCCTTTCTTTAATTTTTCAATATCAATATCTGGTCTAACTTTTTTAAATGAAATTTTTTCACCTTCTTCGCATAATATTACTGGTCCAAATTTACCAATAATCCAACGATGATGTTCATCTATTTTTATACCCTTTTTACCATCTGGTTTATTTTTTTGAAGAGATGTATTACTAATTTTTTTAATAGATACATCTATTTCTTTTCTACAATCGTCGCATAATTTTTTTAATTTGTATTCTCCTGCGCTGATTTTATCTAAATTCCCTTCCATGTTTTTTGTATAATCATAATTAAATAAATTATCAAAATATTTATTCAAAAATTCTATAACTATTATACCAACCGGTTCAATAACTAATTTATTTTTTTCATCTCCAAAGCTTTTTTTCACAATCTCTTCTTTAATTTCTTCATCCCTCCTTAAGATAAAATTTTCACAATCTATTTTTTTACCTACTATATTTACCTTTTTTACATACAATCTATCCATGATTTTTGATACTAAAGATGAAAAGGTTGATGGTCGCCCAATTCCCTTTTTTTCTAATAATTGCACCAATCTAGCTTCAGTATAATGTGTTTTTAATTTTTTAATTGTTATTTCACTTTTAATTTCTCGATATCCTACCTTTTTATTTTCTTGGAGAGAATTTATAAATTCAAATATATCATCATCTTTCTCAATACCTTTTACAATTTCCCATCCCGGAAACACGTTTTTCTCACAACTATTTTTATACTTTATTTTTTCTTTTAAACTATCTGGTGCGTTTACCGAACTAGTTATTACATCATATATAGAATATGACATACAACTTTCTAATGAATTTGTCCAAATCAAGTTATATAATTTTTTTTCCATATTCCCTAATTTTGGATTTTGGACTATTTCCTTCAATATATCCGTAGGTCTAATAGCTTCATGTGCTTCTTGAGCTAAATTATTCTTTTTGCTTTCATTACTTTCATTGCTTTCATTGCTTTCATTGCTTTTTTTGCTTTTTTTGCTTTCATCTGTATTTTTTAAAGATATTTCATCTAATTTATTACCAATATATTTACCATTCCATTTTTGTTGAATATAATTTGTTGCACTTTCTATAAAATCTTTGGAATATTTTGCATTATCTGTTCTCATGTATGTAATATATCCATTTTCATATAAAGTTTGTGCTAATCTCATCGTTGTTTTTGGTGAAAAATTATAAGTATTACTTGCTTTTTGTTGCAATGTTGATGTTGTAAATGGTTTTGGAGGGCTTTTTTTTACCCTTTTTTTATCACCAACCCTTAATTCATATTTAAAATCTTTTGATTTTTCAAGAAAATCGATAACAGTTTCCTTTTCTACAAACGATTTGTTTAATTTATAAAGTATATTCATATGTGTAAATGTTCCCTTCGTTTCATAAACAGTTTCACCAGTCGCATTCTTACATTCCAAATCATTCTCATATACCAATTTTAATGCTGGCGTCTGACATCTTCCAGCCGATAAACCTTTCTCTGTATTACGCGAAATATATTTCCATAATACAGGACTAATTGTAAATCCGACTATTAAATCAAGAACTTGTCTAGCTTGTTGTGCGGTCACCTCATCCATATTTAGTCTGGTAGGGTTATTCACTGCTTGTAAAATCGCTTTTTTTGTAATTTCATGGAAAATTATTCTTTTTGTACTTAAAATAGGTAAATTAAATAGTTTGCAAATATGCCATGCAATAGCTTCACCTTCTCTATCATCATCTGTAGCTAAAATAACTTCACTTGCCTTTTTAATAGCTACTCTCATTATGTTAACATATTTTTTCTTATCATGTGAAACTTTATAGTCTGCTTTATAATTATTGTTGAAATCAATACTCTTGAGACCATTTGTAAATTCACGAAAATGACCAAAACTGGCAACGCATTTATAGTTATTTCCAAGAAAACCTTCTATTTTTTTGCATTTAGCCGGAGATTCCACTATTATTAATATCATTAAATATTTAATATTATTATTAAATATTTAAACTATTTCAATTTATGTTTTCAATTTATAATAAAAAAATATTATCGGTTTTATAGTTAATAATTTACACCATAACACGTCATTAAATATTTTATTAATAAATCCCTTTTATTGTCATTTAATACACTTTTATTGTCATTTAATACAATTTCCACTTTTTAATTCAGTCAATGCTTTCTTCGCACTTTTACTAATTTTTTTATTTGGTTTTTTTGTTGATGTTTCAGTCTG
>Ga0209534_10003067_pt1 | contig 16088 bp, 13 predicted proteins | sample COG_07_FD_184751 | JGI IMG/M metagenome (GOLD analysis project Ga0209534, IMG submission 184751) | Pelagic Microbial community sample from North Sea - COGITO 998_met_07 (SPAdes) (version 2) | ecosystem: Environmental > Aquatic > Marine > Neritic zone/Coastal water | place: Helgoland, sampling...
CTTTTTATACATGATAAATATAAAAAGCATATTAGATACTCTGGTATTATGGTAATCAGTTCACCTCGCAATGCTCGGTGAAAGGTCGACTTTAGTCGACCAATCGGTTCCACGTACGGGCGAGCGAAGCGAGCCTCCTATGTAGATGTAGATATACTGTAGAAAATGGTTGGATTACAACGACCGAAAAGAAAAAGCCTTTGTTGAAATAATTTAATTCAACTATCATTTTGATTTATACATTTCAACGTTTTTTTATGTCTATTCAAATCGTATTTATTTACCAAACAATTACAAATTTCGCAATTTACAAATTCGTTTTTTAATTTTTGATATCTTTCTTTTTGATATTTAATTATGCTATCCTTTTTATCATAATATCTTTTAATATGTTTATCTAATAACTCATTTTTATTATTTTCATAATATGTTTTTTGTCGTATTTTAGATTTTTCTTTATATTCTGGTGTATCTTTATTTTTCTTATAATATTCAGATGTTTGTTCTTTTAATTTTTCTTTATTATTTTGATAATATCGGTGATGTCTTTCAAGATTGATTTCGTGATTTTCATAATACCATTTTTTATATCTCTCACTTTTTTTTTCTTTATTTTCTTCATAATATTTTTTCTGCCTTTCTCTAATTTTATCCTTATGAATAATAGCATATTCATTTGCTTTTTGTAAAAGATATTCCTTATTTTCTTCCCTATATTTTTTCATTCTTTCGCTTATTTTTTCTTTATTTTCTTCCCTATATTTTTTATTTTCTTCTTTCTTTACTTCTTCGTCAAGATGACTTCTTACCATATTTAAATTAGCATTTAATTTTTCAATAAATACTTGTTCCATAACCTGTGCATCTCTACGATTTTTACAATCTTTATAATGATAGATAATATCCATATTCCAATTGTCAAATCCACCATTATCTCTTATTGTTTGATATAATTTGATATTATAACCATTCGCAGTTGGATTATTACAAACTGAAATATGTTTGTTTTTACGTTTTTCAAAATCTATTGTATGTCCTACATAAATATCTTCAGGAGAATCATTGCTAGTTATAGAATATATATAACAACTATAATTTTCACAATTTTCATCACTCATTATGGTATATAAATATTATTTATATATTTATACAAATAATTTAGGAAAATGAATATTTGTGTATTAGATAAAATATAAAGGCCTAAGTTTTACCTCAAATATTTAACTCTAGGCTCGCCTCGATCGCTATTTATAGGACCGCTTTCTCTGATGGTAGTGGAGTAAACTTATGCTTTTTATTTATCCTGTACAAAAAGCATAACGTGGAACGGAGGGAGTATGAGGGAACCTTTAGGTTCCCTCAAGAACGCCATAAAATGGAATCGAACCATTTTTTCGCCCCCTCAATTAGGGCTACTCGTTACCAACCATGGCTTCATAGAATAATATATATTCTACAGTTCTCTCCATCATTCTATTTATATTCGTTTTTTCCGAATATAATCAGTGACTCGTTTCCGACTAATAGATGGATGATATTGTCGTACAAATGGGAAAAATCCCTGTAAATCGTGTTTATTGGGGTACTCTTGAAATGCTCTCTCTATACAAGCATCTAATTCAGTACTGCAATGAGATGGACCAGTATGAGTTGTACTTGTACAGTGATCTTGGTGCATTGGATTCATTTATAGAAACACTGTAGAAAAAAAGGACAGTATACTTAAAAAGTTAAAAATGTTAAAATCTGGGTGAATCATTAAATTGCTGTGCATGTTGGGATGATTGCTGTACAGTATCTCCTTCCAATGTTTCCACGGCTGATGCCAAATGCTCCAAAGCGTTACCGTTATGTGGTGAATCTTGTATTTGTGTACTGATTTCCATAGGTGGTGTATTGTTGAATCTTGGTATTACCCGCACAAGGCGATTAGGTGGAATATGTGGTGTTGTCTCATTTTCCCGTATATGGAGTGCTAAAGATAAATCTTTGTCTTGAATGGTTTTCCGTCCACTATGAATCGCCAAGTTTTGTGTATGTTGAAACATGCCAATAATATGGGATTCGGCTGCTTCTTGAATGGCCAATAATGCCTCGCGTTCAAAGCGTAAATCCGACTTGAAACTCAGTGCAATTTCACGAACCAAGCGTTGAAAGGGTAGCAAAGGAAGCAATAAGTCACAAGTACGTTGTAATTTACGGATTTGCCGCAAAGCAACAGTACCCGGTTTAAACCGAATGGGTTTTCTTGCTCCAGCAAGTTTCGACTGAAATGATCGCTTCAAAATCATCCTAAAAGGACTCTTTTTAGCATAAGCAGAGTTTGCGTTTGCGGTTTGTTTTGTTCGTGCCATGATTGTGAGAGAGATGTTTATGTAAAGCCATTTATTGTGTATTGCGACTTTGTCAATTTTACAACCACTCTTATTTAGCACACTTTTATAACAGAATCCGATACATGACCGGTTACACTAGATATATTTCACCAATATAATTTAGGCGTAACCACCGAAAAATCTCTCCTATAATACTATACAAATAATGCCAACCAAGTGGAACGAAATTGTGAAAAAAACCTTTGCCGATGGCAGAAAGACAAACCCTGCGTACAGTCTTAAAAGTGCAATGAAAGATGCCAAGCCTATATACCAGAGTATGAAAAAAGGCGTTGTTACTGCTACTGATTCCATTACCGATGTTGTATCCAGTGCTACTACCCGAAAAAAGAAGTCAAGAGGTAATCGTGGAAACAAGGGTAAGAAAGGTAAAGGTAGAAAGACTCGTGGAAAGAAAGGTAGAAAGACTCGTGGAAAGAAAGGTAAAAAGACTCGTGGAAAGAAATAAATCAATATACCTATAAAAAAATAAAAATACAACTAGCATGTATTTTTATTTAGGCAAAAATTGAACATTTATACCGTAGAGAGAAAAACGATATATGAATAAACCATTTGTCTCCATAAGATAGAAATAGAAGTCTACTAGTTTAAAAATTAATAATGTTTCAACAAATTGGAAGAACCATTAATCCTATAGTGAACCGATCTCGTATACGATTTTCCAGTGAAGAACTTTATTATTCTGTAATCAATCCGGACGATGACCTGCGTCATACTATTTGTATTCCTTCATCCCCTACTAAAGAAGAAACATCGAATGCGAGTCCATGGTTGGTTATCTCTCTATTGTTGAATAAACTTGTATTACGTAGACGTAGTCGTGTTTCCCCAATACACACTGTACCGGAACACATATTTTCACCACGTCCATCTCCTACTCATAAATAAAAATGAATTACATCTACAAACTACATTAAAGTTTAAAAAAAAAGTATTATACACTAAATCTACCTATTTTATCTCTCTTTTGTTCAACATTGGTAATGTCAGTCAAAACACCGGTTGATAATTTATCCAATACTCTTTTTTTTTCAACCGGTCCCAATTGTTCACTGGCAACACGCTTGCCGTTTTGTCCAGCAATTTTGAACTCATAGTCTTTTGTAGTAATATCGAACTCAATATCACAGACCACTTTAGCCAGACATTTATTGTGAGTCCAGTCTCCTTCTAAAACCAAACCATCTTTTGCGTGTAATTTCCCTTGACCTTTTCTATTGTCGTCTTTGAAGGAACCAACAAAAGTATCGCCATTTTTGTAAGTGATCTTACCGCGACCATGCTTCTTGTATTTCCTAACTTCACCTTCATATTTGTCTCCATTTTTTTCAAATATTGTACCGGTCAACAAGAAATCATTAATCCAATATCCCTCGATCACTTTATCGCCATTTTGAAAAATAGCCACACCTTTTCCATGCTTTTTCCCTTCATTGAAAAGACCGGTGTAACTGGAACCATCACATTGGCTAGTCAGCGTGCCTTTACCGTGGTACAAATTATTGCGCCATGCTCCGTTGTATTCTACTTTGGAAGTAGTCATCACACCAAGGCCATTGCATTTTCCTTGAGACCACAAACCTTTATAACGGGATCCTCCCTCAAACAACATATCTCCTCTACCATGGCGTTTGTTCTCAAAGAACTCGCCGTTATAGACATCGCCAGTTTTATAGGTAAAAATACCTTGTCCATGGTGCATATTGTCTTTCCATTGCCCACAATATTTCTCTCCATTAATGTATTTATAGGTTCCTTTGTTGTTTCGTTTACCCATGTCAAACTCTCCTTCGTAAACATCACCATTGGTATAAACCATCTTCCCAGTACCATGGGCTAAAATTTGACCGGTGTAAGAATCACCATTGGTGTACATAATTGCGTTATTTGCTACAGTAGACATGTTTGCTGAGTTTGTATTGTGAATTGAAATCAAATGTGACCTTTACAAAAATGTTTTTTAAAAGAAAATGATTGATTAGAAAAAAAGTGTTGCATGAACAATAGATCAATTGCGATCAATTACAATCAATTATAATCATTCTACTGTACGCCCTCATAAACTATTCTCTCTATAATGCCCCCTATAGAGAAGAGCAATTGATTAAGTCTACATTTTTCTCTCCGGACAAAATACAGAGGTACACTTTTGCTTTTGGGTCACATGATTCCCTATTAACCCCTCATAAAAGTTCATCTCTCAAAATACCCATATGATTCTACTTTTTTCAAGACCCGGACAAATTTTGAATCACCCGACACCAAAACACACTGTACGTCCTCATAAAATACCCTCACTGTAGAACGTGCTTATAATAATTCACGATGGACTTTTTTAAGAAAGGTAAAATCTCACTGTACACCCTCATAAAATACTCTCTGTATAATCCCTGCTAACATGAACACCCTGTTTCTAAAAAAAGTGTAAGTACACTTTCAGATTCCAGTACAAGGTGTAGCAAAAATTGAACAGATTCCATCTAAGACACTAGTATCTACAATTAAAATCATTACGCACATATCAACAACCAAAATTCTATTCTTGTACAATAACCAATAACTCAATTTCAGTCACACGAAAATGGTATTTACACGCTCACAAGTAATCAAAAACCGTTCCGGTACCAGTCGTAACTATAAATACGAAACATTATCAGAAACTACACCAAAGAAAAAATCTACAACACCTAAATCACGATGTAAACCTGTACAGAAATGTCCAGATGCTCCCAAGAAGCCACGTAAACAATCTTCACTGACTCCTGATTCACCGGTAGAAAATGACCCAATTAAACGGGCATTCTTCCAAAATGATGACACTACTACGGTCGAAACAATTACTGTACAGGAAACCGACGATGACACTAAAACCGAAGTGGAAGAGTCGGAAGAAGAGGACTTACCACCATCACCGTATAGTCTTCCACCACCGGAACCTTCGTTAACGTACGATGATCACGATCTGTATTGTATTGAACAGATTTTGAATACTACTCCGTACAATGGAACGAAAATGGAGACAGATGAGTCTTTGCGCAAGGCAAGGGCAAGAGCGGCTGCAATCAAGGTTCACTTGCTCTTTTTGGAACAGAAGGTCATCAAACACAAGTGTTTATCCTTACATATAAAAGATTTGTTGATTTCGTTATTGTATGAGATCAAAAAATGGGTCGACCCATTACCTTATAATGGGGCCACCGGTGAAATCGCCAATGATATGATTGACATTGCCAAAAATAGACACTGTGCGCTAAAACGAATTGTAGAGAGATTCGGTAGACTGTTTCAAACTAGTTCATCTTTCATTAAGCCGACATATGAAGTCAATATTGATTTTGATGAAGCCAGTCGAGCATGGAAGTCCAATAAAGTGAAATTAACCGATGGATGTTATCGTTATCGTAAAGTACCTAAAAAAAGACGTCATCAATAAAAAAAATAAATAAAAATAATTAAACAGGCTTATGTAATTGATTAAGAAACTCTTCATCTGATAATTTTTCCAGTTCTTGTTTTCCTTTAATGATTTCAACTACAATAGAAGTCAATTGCTCACGGGTAGCACATAGACGAAGGTGTTCATTTGTTTTATAATTGAATAAGTGAAACTCCTTCTCTTTTTTTTTCGGTACACCGTATCCTTTATGTAAATACAACCAAGCATACATGATTACCTGAAGTTTATGTTCTATAGTAAGTTGATTCGTACATTTCAATTCCCAGATGGCATCATCCGTCAAATAATCGGCTCGTCCGGCAAATCGATATGGAATGGTTGTATAAGGGCTCAAAAGTTTGTCAATAAGCATATGATCATCATCGCTGTCACCACGGATAATAACATACTCGGGTTGCCATATTGTAGAACAATCAGTCCCAATCGTATTTCGTAACCGTTCAATACATTTTTCTACAGTATCATCATCTAGCCAAGTATAATCGTCCAAAGGTATTTGTTTTAACCGACTATATGTTTTTGTACAGGTAGCACTATATAGACAACTCAAATACAAGTAATGAGAAATGGTTTCACATTCAGATGGCATTAAATTAGCCCGTTCCATTAAAAAATTCTTACTATTTTCCTCTTTCTTATTATTGTTCCAATTCTCATTCGACGACTCGCAAATATTGGTTTTAATCATCATTTGTAAAATCGGGGTTTTTTGCAATCCTTGTTCTTCTCTCAATCGATCATTAAAAACAATTGGCAAAATGGTTCCATTCAAATCACTGACTTCTTCTACATTTTTATTGTATGTTTCGTGAAAACAAGGGATTTCCAATAGATTATCTTCACATGCTTCTGTAATGACCTCGAAAATTTCATCAAGAATGGGGGCGATTTTATCGAGTGTATCTTCGCTAATAAATCGCGTGAATGTAGTGACATCTTTTTTCGGTTTTTTATCGGGTTGTTCCTGTACAAGAACCGGATGGAAATTGGCTGTTGTTGGCGTACCTTGAAAATTCATGTACGGTTTCCATTTCATTTCGTTTTGAGACAATTTCATAAAAGGCACCATATTTTTGCTTTCATTGTGGAAAACATAGAGAGTGGAAATGCCACGGGAAGCGGCCACGTACAATTCATTTGGACATTCTTTCGGGTCTTTATTTTTCCCGGAATAATATTGGAAATAACTCAAATCGTATCCCAGTAGAAAGATATGTTGGCGTTGTCTCCCTTTTGAACCATGATAAGACGAAAAGGCTATTTTATTTTGAATTAATTTGGAATTCAATTGTTCGTTGTCTTGGGATGGAAAATAGCACGGCATACCCATTTCTACCAGTCGATTTTCAATGTCCTTTGCAATGTAATAAGTCGACGCCGGATACAATATCATGATCTCTCCATAATGCGATTTATCGTTCAACATCAACTGTTCGATTTTGGCTTGAACATAACGGGGTATTTGAAAACTTTTGCGTTTTACATATGTGACTTTCGGACCTGGTTTACAAGCCTTGATGCGTTGTTGACCCAACATCCCTTCGTTTATGAAAAGACTCATTTCATTGGTAATTCGATAAGAAGTATGCAATGTACAGTAGACAAACAATCCGCTGGATAAAAGGGGAAAATCCGACCAGCATTTTTCGGCCATGGTAAGGAATCGACTATCTGCCCCTTTGAATTCATAAATGGATTGCTTTTCGTCTCCTAATAACATCAATAAAACCGGGTGGTTCATGTTTAATAAAAATTTCCATAAGAAATTGAAGTATAATTTGGTCATATCTTGCACTTCATCCAGCACAATAATATCATATTCTACAGTTTTCCTAGGTTCGGTATCATTTCGTAGTACTTTTCGGATACCAATATCATTATTGCAATGGCTATCGTAAAATTTCACAGCAAGTCCATGATAGGTATAAACTTCGACGTTATCGATTTTACGTTCTCGGAAAGATTCACTGACTTCATCTTTGAGAGATTTATTGAATGTCAATAAACAAAATTTCTTTGTTTTCAGTGCTTCTGCGCAAAAGGCAATAGTGGTGGTTTTACCCGACCCGGCACAAGAATCGACTATAGGATTAGAATTGTTGCTCAGTGCATCAATCACTTTTTGTTGTTCATCACTCGGATTAATTGGCATTTTTTCAGGGTTTTTTCTTTACTTAACTGTAGAAACAGATTTTATGTTTATATAGTTAATGAAAGAATCATTTATAGTATTCAATGATGACAATACCCGATCCTCCTTTTCCACCAATACGACTGTCAAAACTGGACGAAGATGACCCATTTCCTCCATTTCCCGTATTGGGTGACCCATTTAACCCACTTTTATATTCATTGAAAATCCCACCGGTCCCACCCTTACCATATACATTTGTAGATGTTACTTCAGTCAATCGATGCCCAAGGCCATTCCCACCATATGGATTAGACCCATCGCCATTATTTCCTCCCCCACCCCCTGCATGACCTGTAGAAGAACGGTTCTCTCCAGTACCACTTCCGTACCCACCTGTACCGGGCAATCGAACACCCGGACCACCAATCGCCTTTTCCCCACCTGCTCCCGGTGCAGAACCCGTATTTCTACTACTTTTTCCACCTTTTCCACCGGGTGCAATAACAGAGGCGAATTGCGAATATCCACCATCACTTCCGTCTGTTTCTTTTACTGTAGAATGGGTACGGTCGCCGTATCCACCATCACCACCATCTCCTACAATAATACTATAAGGCGTATTCTCATTAATATTTATAGTTCCAATGAGTACAAACCCAGCCCCACCACCGCCACCTGCACCAGTATCATAAGAACCACCTCCACCTCCTCCACCTCCAACCATAAATATATTCACGTCTTTGAGATTAATGGGAGAACTCCATATAGTAGTACCTACTGTAGTAAATACTTCTACAACTCTAGTAGAAGGAACATATGGTTTTTGACAACGGAGAGAAGCCTCACATTCCGACTTTTGTTCTTTTCTTCTCCAATTACGAGTGGTCATATATATGTATAGTCTATATTATACAATATGATAAAATATGATAAACTAAAAGGTGGCTAATAATGCCCTAATATACTTAAATCATGATTACAAGGATATGGTAAAAACAGTTCGCTATGGGTTTTGTACAGTAAATACCAAATATTAATTTCCCACATAATATGTTTTTTCGTATTCATTAAATTGAGACAAAAGTCTTTCATAATTTCGGCAAATTGCAATAACTTCTGTTTATTTCCACCGAATATCGATCCGGCAAAAAACCAAGAAATTAAATGATAAATGTCGTGTTGATTTTGTTCATCCGGATTAACACAACTGGCTATACGTACACCTGGGTATTGTTTACGACTAATCTCGTCTAATTTCATGGCAAATCCAAGTGCATCGTCATCCATCATATGGTAAATACCAAAATCAACCCAAACAAAATCAGTTGTACAAAAGGGGTCAATTTCAATGGCTCGTTTTACCCATTCTGTTTTATGACACTGTACAAACATATATCCCGGTGTATCCTTTTCCGGATTATCCGTATAAACAAAATAATTGGTCAATTGAGATTCGTAATGAAACATGTAATTGTCTTTTTTCTCAAAGAAGACAAAATGAGTTTCCGGATATAAATGTTTTTCTTGATCAAAATAGTCAAGATAGATGGACTGTTCCAAGAAGCATACTGTAGGAATGGGTTGCATTAATAATTTTTTGCCTAATTCAATATATTTTTTATAAGACCGAAATTTGACACGATTTATATTGGTCATAAAAGCAGTTACAATAGTAGACATGATTAATGAATACAAATATTATAGATAGTCCTATTATAGAAAATAGGATTATAAACAAATTGTTTTTTAAACATATTATTTTTCCGTAGGCAGGCGGATTTGAAATCGTTGGACTGGTTCTCTCTGTAAGTCATTTGTATAAGTATTGGTATTTTTCAAAGTAGCATATTGTTTCCATGTAGTATGGTCTGAACTACTTTGACTCATATCTTCTACAGCAATGGCTTTTCGTTTTTTAATTTCAATATAATCACTAGTAGACGGTGTATCCATTTATAATGTACAAGTATAATAATTGTGGCATTTATAAATCATACACTGTATTCAGGACTAAACAAAAGGAATAATTGGAATCCATTCGTAAATAATTACCGTAGACATCAACTAATTGAATATGCATGCGTGCTAAATCTATAGGACCAAAGTAATTACGACTATTGGAGACAATCTGAATTTCGCCATTCTCCTTTCTTGTTAAACGTGCTAAAATAGATGGATTCATGGTCATTTGAGAGAAAGCCGGTGGAAACGAAGCAGACGCACGATTTTGGAAATCGTCCACTACTAAATAGAAGTACGGAATCGAAGCATACATTCGTACAGGAACATCACTCATATATTGTGTTTTATCGACATATACTTTTCTGGTGAATCCCAATACATATCCCATTTTAGAAAAAGTGTCGTTTTTAGAATCCTGATTTCCGTTTTTGTCTAAAGTGAAATCAAGAATAATGGATTCAATGCGTTGTGTGTAGTAATCTTGGTCCTCTCGTACCATTAGTATGCATTTTCGCGATCCATAAGGGTCGAGTTTCCATTGTAACAATAAGAACGGTGTCTCTGCTTGGTCTCCCAATATTCGGTTCAAGGTTTCCAATAATTGTTCTACAGTATAATTCCCATCCGGTACCACAAATACACGATTGTATTCTTGATCTACTGCTTTAATGGCAATGTAAATATAATTGTTTTGCAATGGTGCGGATATATTGTAGAGTCCATGTGTATCCATTTCAAAAGACGAACATTCCATAGACAAGACTTTCGGTATTTTACTGGGTAATGTGAAAGTAAAATCACTATGTACAGACATGGGTGGACGAAATCGAGTATCAATGGATAAACATTTTTGTATAGTTCGTCTATCAAGTGGATTCAATGTACCAGGAAAGTGTTCACTTTCTTGTGTATACACAAATTGAGTTGCTTTAGGCAAAATAATGTTTTCTTCGCGACTAGGATAAGGGATATTAGGAATAGGAAAATGTTCTGGTACTGGCTTTTTCTCTAAAGTATGAATTGTCGTATGTGGTTTTGGTGGTTCAATTGTCTCCAATAATCGACTTTTACCTTCTTCTAAAAAGGCAATTAAATCGCGTTTGAAAAATTTATCAATATGCCCAGAAGATAATAATAATGTACGAAGATCATGTTCGCGTTTTATAACAGTATTTGCATTATACGGTTTCGATAATTTAAAAAAGCGTTCTAAATCATCAATGTCGTAATGACTACTATCTAAGTCCAATTCACTCATATTTACTATAGGACTACAATTTTCTATCGGAAATTTAGCGACAAAAACATTTTATGCCATCATTATATATTTTAAATGACACATAGGCAAATATCTTTAGTATATGATGGTAATTGTAATAATATTCAAGTGACACGAGCCAACTGTGGTTGTTCCAATACATGTGAAACAACTTGCGGATGCCATCAGTGTCATGACCATCATCATAATGATCATCATCATCATAAAAAGAAACGATATGGACCAACTGGACCACAAGGTTTACCAGGAGTAACAGGAGAAAAGGGCTTTCAAGGTCAACAAGGTCCAACTGGCCAACAAGCCCCCCAAGGCCCACAAGGCCCACAGGGACCACAAGGCGAACAAGGTCCAGTCGGTACGTTTGGTGGTACAGTATATCAAGATATTATTCCATATGAAAAACACGTTGTCAGTATAGGTAAACCGGGTTTTGAATTCAATGAACTCCATTGTAAAACTATATTTAGTGCAGCCAATTCTGTTTATGTAGGAAATGCCCATATTCAAGCCGTAAACAATTCAATTAGTCTTCCATTTGGTTCTACTGTAGGTGGAATCAATCCTGGTAGTATTAAGGTTGTAGGTACATTAGATCCTATTGTCAAGTCTGTACAAGAATATTTGGATACTGGAAATGCTGTAGAAAATGAGTTGTTTGTTCAGTCTAATAAGCGTAATAATTCAATATATTATTCAGGTGTAGTGAAAAACGTCCGTTCAAATGGTAATTACGATATTTTATATGACGATGGAATTTTTGAAACCGACGTAGAACCTATTTACATAAATGTATATATCATATCCGCTATATTCGATACCATATCAGGTCAACAAAAAGGTGATGCATATATGGTAACCAATCATTTATTCGTATGGGATGGAAGTCAATTTACCGATATTGGTAGAATTGATGGTCCGATGGGTCCTACTGGTATGATTGGTCCCATTGGTCCAACCGGTCCTATCGGGTACACTGGTTATACCGGGTATACTGGTTATACTGGTTCTAAGGGTGATACCGGTCTCATTGGACCATCTGGTTTTACCGGTCCAACTGGTGTTACTGGTCCAACTGGTTTAATAGGATATACTGGTCCAATTGGACCAACTGGGTATACTGGATATACAGGCGAAGGTTATACCGGTATGACTGGGTACACCGGTTACACTGGTATGACTGGTCCAGGTTATACCGGCTATACTGGTTATACAGGTTATACCGGTCCAGGTTATACGGGCTATACCGGTTACACAGGTTATACGGGCTATACAGGTTACACAGGTTACACTGGTTATACAGGTTATACCGGTCCAGGTTATACCGGTTATACAGGTTACACCGGTTACACGGGTTACACTGGTTATACAGGTTATACTGGTTATACTGGTTATACAGGATACACGGGTTATACAGGTTATACTGGTTATACTGGTTATACTGGTTATACTGGTTACACTGGTTATACTGGTGTGACAGGCTACACGGGTTATACAGGTTATACCGGGTACACGGGCTATACAGGATATACCGGATATACTGGTGTCACTGGTCAAACAGGTTTCACCGGATGTACAGGGTTCACAGGTATGACTGGTCAAACAGGGTTCACAGGTATGACCGGATTCACAGGTATGACCGGATTCACAGGTATGACCGGATTCACAGGTGTGACTGGTCAAACAGGGTTCACAGGTTGTACAGGGTTCACAGGTATGACCGGATTCACCGGTACAACTGGTCAAACAGGGTTCACAGGTTGTACAGGGTTCACAGGTATGACCGGATTCACAGGTGTGACTGGTCAAACAGGATATACGGGTTGTACAGGGTTCACAGGTATGACCGGATTCACCGGTACAACTGGTCACACTGGATATACCGGGTGTACAGGGTTTACTGGTATGACAGGTTTCACCGGTACAACTGGACACACTGGATATACCGGGTGTACAGGGTTTACTGGTATGACAGGTTTCACCGGTACAACTGGACACACTGGATATACAGGACAAACCGGGTTTACAGGACAAACAGGTTTCACTGGTGTGACAGGTATGACAGGTATGACAGGTATGACAGGTTTAACTGGTCACACAGGTTATACGGGTTACACCGGTTGTACAGGGCCTTCAATATGGACAGTAGAATCACCTGGAACAAGTATATACTACTTACCACAAGCAGGCGATGGAGTAGCAATAGGAAAAACAACACCGAGTAGTACACTGGATGTATCCGGAAACTTTAGAGCATCAGGAAACAGTCAATTTAGTACTATTACAGAAGGTTTACGGCAAGCACCGGCTCCTACTGCGAATGTTTATACTGTAGATTATGGAAATGGTGGAACACATTATTTATCGGGTCATACGAATGATCAAAATATAAGTTTAACTGTACAAAACTTCCCTAATTTAACAGATTTGAGTAATACTTATGTAATGAGTGCCTTAATGAAAGGAGCATCTAGTGAATATACGTTTGCCAATACGATTACATTAGAAGATATTGGAGGAAACACGGTAACACTAACCCCGAAATTCCCCTCATCTATAGACGATGTACGTAGTCAAGTTGTAGAGAGAACAAGTGATGATTTTGTATTACAACAATTCACTTATTTATATTTAGATACAACTGGTCATGTATTATCCAATGTGTCTACATTCCAATAAGATTGAGAGAAACAATACAAAAATGGAAATAACCCATAGAAAACATGAGTCAATGAAAAAAAGGGTTTTCTCTCAAAGGTAATTTTCTACATAATGTTTATAAGATACAATCATTATGTCTCAACATTTTAAGAATATCTTTTCTTTTTCGGGAAAACGAGAAAGTAAAAGTCATCCGATAGTGAAAATAAAATGCAACGATAATTATGTTGTTAGTGATTGTAGTTTAGGCAACCCTCATCTGGTTGTACCTCCAACCAATGATTGCTCCAATGAATACGAAGATTATGAAATTCGTATTACAAGTATTCCTGGTCCACAGGGAGAAAAAGGAGAACCAGGAGATGTGGGTGGTCCTGTAACACAATCCATCATACCAGAAGATGATTCAATAAACTTGGGTAGTAGAGAAAAGAAATTCGGTAAAGTCTATACAAAAGAATTATTTACCGATGCCAATACTATTTACGTTGGGGGTATTCCCATTTCCTCTACCGGTGGTAAATTGGCTCTTCCTACAGGTACCAAAGTAGGTGGTGTTGACCCAGGTACTATTTTAATTAAAGGCTCAGTAAATACTGTAAACGATTTACCGAAAACCAATGTAGAAATCGGCGATGGATATATTATCAGTACCGGTGATCAAACCGGCTTTTTCTATGTTTGTACGGGAATTCCTATTGTAGGTTCTGTTAATACAGACCCAATTTTCACTAGTGTAGGAAAAATCACCGGACCGGAAGGACCACAAGGACCAATTGGTCCTTCTGGACCAGTTGGTCCTACTGGTATTCAGGGCCAAGTTGGACCCGGTTTATTTTATTTTGAACAACCTACTGATGATGCAAATGTAACAGTAGAAGGGTCTAATGTGATCAAAAAAATATCAGGTCCGGGTGCACTTTCTACAGTATATTCAAAACAAATATATGCTTCGTGTAGTTTATCGTTTCCATCACCCAAACAAGCCGTTTCATCGGAAATGGGTTTAGTTAAATCTTCTACATTAGAAAAATTACATCGTATTAATTTTCTCTCCACAACACAATATTTCATTAATAATGATACCACAAGTTATTCTTATACACCTCAAGATATTTTTACTATTGTTGTGAGCGATTACATGGTACAGTATTTCCAAAATGATCAACTTATTAAGGATTATACAAATAACTCTCCTCTACAGGGATTGAAATCCTATGCGAGTTTATATGAAATAGGGTGTACTGTAGAAGATGTTCATTTTGGTTACATGGTAAATGGTCCTACTGGTCCAACCGGTGAGCAAGGTCCAACCGGTGAACAAGGCCCAACCGGTGAACAAGGCCCAACTGGAATGAAAGGAGACACTGGTGAAAAAGGAGACAAAGGAGACAAAGGAGATAAAGGTGACACTGGTGCAGTTGGTGTAGCAGGACCTGCTGGCGCTAAAGGGGATAAGGGAGATGTCGGCGAAAAAGGAGATAAAGGTGATAAAGGTGATAAGGGAGATACCGGTTCACAAGGTCTTCAAGGTAATGTCGGTGAAAAAGGAGATAAAGGGGACCAAGGTGATGTCGGTGAAAAAGGAGATAAGGGAGATAAGGGCGATAAGGGTGATATTGGTGAAACTGGTCCAGTCGGTCCTCAAGGAAATAGTGGCCCTCAAGGTATCAAAGGAGATAAAGGAGATAAAGGAGACCAAGGAGACCAAGGTGAAACTGGTCAACAGGGTATCCAAGGTATTCAAGGTATTCAAGGTATTCAAGGTGATAAAGGTGATAAAGGAGATAAAGGTGATAAAGGAGATAAAGGCGACAAAGGAGATGTAGGTGAAAAAGGAGATATTGGTTCAGTTGGACCGAAAGGTGATAAAGGTGAGCAAGGTGACCAAGGTATTAAAGGTGACCAAGGTGACAGAGGATTACAAGGTATTCAAGGACAGAAAGGTGATAAAGGTGACCAAGGTGACCAAGGTATTAAAGGCGATCAAGGTGACAGAGGATTACAAGGTATTCAAGGTGATAAAGGAAATAAAGGTGACCAAGGTGATCGAGGAGAAAAAGGTGACCAAGGTGACCAAGGTCCACAGGGTATACAAGGTCCACAAGGCGAACAAGGTCCACAAGGTGAACAAGGTCCACAAGGTCTACAAGGTATACAAGGTATACAAGGACCAAAGGGTGATGATACCCGATGGAA
>Ga0209534_10003072_pt1 | contig 16082 bp, 17 predicted proteins | sample COG_07_FD_184751 | JGI IMG/M metagenome (GOLD analysis project Ga0209534, IMG submission 184751) | Pelagic Microbial community sample from North Sea - COGITO 998_met_07 (SPAdes) (version 2) | ecosystem: Environmental > Aquatic > Marine > Neritic zone/Coastal water | place: Helgoland, sampling...
TTATTCTTATCATGGCATCAATGAATTCATAATATGTTGTGGCTACAAGGGGTATGTTATTAAAGAATATTTTGCAAATTATTTTTTACATCAGTCTGACATTACTTTTGATATGAGCAAAAATGAGATGAAAATTCACCATGAGCGAGCTGAACCCTGGAAAGTGACCCTTATAGATACAGGGGAGGATACTATGACTGGTGGCAGAATAAAAAGAATTAAAGAGTATCTAGAAGATGATGAAACTTTTTGCTTAACATATGGAGATGGTTTGTCAAATATAGATATTGCGGCGTTAATTAAATTTCACAAAAGACATGGTAAATTAGTTACACTAAGTGCAGTATTTCCTCCAGGCAGGTTTGGCTCTTTAGAATTAAATAATGATCAGGTTACTAGTTTTTATGAAAAGCCTAGAGGAGATGGAGCACTAATCAATGGAGGTTTTTTTATTTTAAGTCTGAATGCTATTGATTATATAAGTGGTGATTCAACTATTTGGGAGAAAGAACCTCTAAATAAACTAGCTACAGATGGACAGCTGATGTCATTCAAGCATAAAGATTTTTGGCATTCAATGGACACACTTAGAGATAAATATATTTTAGATGAACTTTGGGCAACAGGTAAAGCCCCCTGGAAATTATGGAATTAAAAGAGGTATTAAACTTTTATAAAGGCAAGCGAGTATTTGTTACTGGGCATACTGGTTTTAAAGGATCTTGGCTTTTATATCTTTTAGATTCAGCAGGGGCTATAGTTACTGGATACTCTTTAGCGCCTAAAACGACTCCTTCACTTTTTAATTCTATCGGTTTTTCAGATAAAATAAAATCAGTTATTGGAGATATAAGAGATTTAAATTTTTTTAAAAAGGCTTTTAATGAGTTCAGACCTGAATTTGTTTTTCATATGGCAGCCCAACCTTTAGTTTTGGAGTCTTACAAAAACCCTAAGGAGACTTTTGATATTAACTTTACAGGAACACTTAACCTTTTAGAAATACTAAAAGAGTACCGTCAAAAAGTTCAAGTAGTTTTCATCACAACTGACAAAGTATATGAAAATTTAGAATTAGGAATTCCTTTTGTTGAAACAGACAAGTTGGGAGGGAAAGATCCATATAGTGCTAGTAAAGCAGCTTCTGAGATTCTAATTGATTCGTATGTTAAGTCCTATTTTACAGATTCCAACGTTTCAATTGCAACAGCTAGAGCCGGTAATGTCATAGGAGGCGGTGATTGGTCGGATAATAGATTAATACCAGATATCTTAAAAGCAAAGCAACAAAATAAACCTCTCATAATAAGAAGTCCAAAAGCAATTAGACCGTGGCAACATGTTTTAGAGCCCTTATTTGGATATTTAAAACTTGGAAAGGGTCTTTACTACAACCAAGAATTGTATATAGGTTCTTGGAATTTTGGTCCTGAAATTGAGGACACTAAAACAGTTAATGAAGTTATAGATTTAGGAAGAAAATTAGAATTTGTAGGAGAAGTTTTATTTGAAGAAAGCTCTATGATTGAGGCTAAAAGTTTACAACTCAATATTACTAAGGCAAAACAGAAATTGCCTTTTAATCCTGTTTGGAATAGCGAACAAGCTATTAAATTCACATTTAATTGGTATCATTCTTTTTATACACTTAATTCCTCAGCTAAAGATTTAATTGATATTGATCTTCAAAACTACCTAAAGTAATCTGTTAAGAGTACAATAAAACATAAAATGAGTACATTAAGAATTAAAATTTTAATTGCTGGAGGAACTGGATTTATAGGCAGGTACCTTCTACAAAATTTATTAGAGATTAATCTTTATGAAATACATATAATCCATAGGAAAAATTCAAATTTAGACTTTTTAAGAGAAGTTAATAATATTAATTTACATAATGTTGATATTATAAACTTAGACAGAATTGTAAAAATTGTAAAACCAAATATTGCTATTAATTTAGTTTGTTCACGTTCTAAGGAAATGTATTTTTCGAATTATGAATTTGGAAAATTATTCGTAGATTCTTGCATTACAAATAGGGTTAATTATTTTGTAAATACCCACTCACTTCTCAAAAGCTATAGAACAGAGTACGTAAGTACTAAAGAGAAATTAGTCAAATACTTAAAAAGTCAGCAAGACAAAATTAGTATTATTAATATTTCTCCAGAATTAGTTTTAGGATATCATCCGAGTGAAAATAATTTAACCAATTATTTATTAACACAGATAAAAAGTAATAAAAAAATTAAAATCATGAATGGTAGTCAAAAAAGAGACTTTATCCATATATCTGATTTGACCAATGCTTATGTGATAATTCTAAATAACATCTATGAATTTAAAAATTTTAATCAAGTTGATGTAGCTTCTGGTGAATTGACTACAATTAAAAATTTTACAGAGTTATTTATCAAAGCTTTTTGTGAAAAAAATAAGCCAGAAGTAGTATTTAATAATGAAGAAGTTTATGATGTCCATTCAAATTTAAATTTATTAAAATCCTTAGGCTGGGAAAGTAAAATGGGTTTAGAAAAAGGAATATCAATATTATTCAATAACATTAAAACCTAATTTTATGATAAAAAAAATATTTAGAAAATTTATTAAGCCATATCTTCCTTACACTATTGAAGAGAAGATAATTGATTTTAATTATAATTTATTTCATTATAAATCATATTCTCAATTTGGAGAAGATTTAGTAATAAAAAATTTCTTCGAAGAATTTGATAGTGTTGAAAAAAAATATTTGGACATTGGATGTTATCACCCTAAAATGATTTCTAATACTTATTTATTGTACAAAAGTGGATGGAAAGGAACTGTAGTTGATACGCTTGATAGAAAATTAAAGTTATTTGATAAAAGAAGAAAAGGAACTGTAAAAACCATAAATAAAGCAGTTGTATCAAACGAAGAAGAAAATAAATTTATAGAATTTTATTTTTTTGAACAACCATTTTCAGCTGTAGACACATCTTCCAAGGAATTTGCAGAATCAATGAGAACTCCAAAAAATAATTTTATTGCAAGAAATATTGAGTGCATAAAAATAAATGATTTATTAAGTTCAGAGAATTTTGATTTTGTAAATATTGATATTGAAGGTATGGATGAAATAATATTAAGTTCGGTAGACTTTAGTAAAATTCATAAGCCTAAATTAATTTGTTTTGAGAAAGATAAACCGTTTCAAAACGTAGACTCTAATGCAATAATTAAATTAAAGCAAAATGGATATAAGCATCTTTTTACATCAAGGCTTACAGTAGGATATTATCTTGTAAATGATATTGATAAATAAAAAGTTTTTAAATTATTAATTATGAATAAAATCAATATTTCTTTATTAATTCCAGTTTATAATGAGGAAAAGAAAATATTAACTACTATACGATCCATACCAAATTTTATTAAAGAAATAATTGTTTATGATAAAGGATCTACTGACAAAACTTTAGAAATCCTAAAATCATATCCGAATGTTATAGTCAAAAAAGTAGCTTATTCTAATAGAGGTGAAGAAAATTACAATGAGGTATTAAGTTTTTCCAAAAATGATTGGGTTTTTTTTATTAATGCAGGTGAAATCCTTCCTAAAAGAATATTTCAATTCATTTCCCAGATTATTTATAAAGACTCTAATATTGATTTAATAATGATTCCTAGGAAAATGTATGTTTTTCAAGTTTTTTTTGAAAAATCTCCATGGGGCATACAATATTATCCCTTCTGTTTTAAAAAGAGTAAAATAAAAATTAGTAAAAATATTCATGAACCATTTTATGTGACAAGTGAAGATAAAAGATATTTTTTACCTCCAAACGAAAACACAAATATCGTTCATATTACACATAATTCTTTTGGCAACTATTTTAATCATATTGATAGTTATATAGAGCACGAATATAATAATCTTAGAGATTCTAATAAATCTATTCAAAAATGCAAAGACCAGATACTTTTGTATAATAATTTATTTAAATCTAATAGTGTGAATAAAACGATACACTTTGCAGCGTGGTCCATATATTGGAACTCAATAATATTAAGATTACTAGAATCTAAACATAATTTAAATTTTGAAGCAACTGATTATAATGAATTTGTTAATTATCTTAAAAGCAAAAAAGATTACACTAATAAATTAATTAAGCCGAGTAATTTTATGATAATTTATTTAAAAAAACTATACAGAAAACATTACAATATTAAGTGGATACGCCTTTTAAAAGCGAAAATAATTAAAACATGAAAAGAATAATTGTCGATCTCGATAACACAATTACAAATGATTCAAGTTCAATTAATTATAAAGATAAAACCTACGATTCAGAATTAGTTGAAAGGTTAAATCAGTACAGGGCATTAGGCTATGAAATAATCATATTTACTGCTAGAAATATGAAAACTTATAAAGGCGATATTTCTAAAATTAATTTAAACACCTTGCCATTGATAATAGATTGGCTAAGTAAAATTAATCTAAATTATGATGGCATTTTAGTTGGTAAGCCTTGGTGTGGAGAGGATGGATTTTACATTGATGATAAAGCTATTAGGCCTTCAGAATTTAAAGCTTTGAGTTCAGATGAAATCTTTAAACTACTTGATAATGAAAAAAAATAAAAATATTGGAATTATTTTATCAAGTAGGACTGTTGAGTATGACTTATCAGTTTATTTTGGAGATATATTACCAATTGAATTACCTTTAAAAAACAAAAGAGCTCTTGATTATAATGTAGATTTATTGAATTCTTATTGTGAAGATATAATTATCACAATTCCTGAAGGTTACGAGATTAAAGATCTACCCTCAAATTCGCAAGTTCATCAAATTAATTCAGATCTAAATTTTTACGATGTTTTAAAAAAATTAGAAAGCATTACTGGTAATTATGAAAGAATATTTATAGTATATGGTGATACAATAGTCAGTAATGTTAAAAAACTAGCAGTTAAAAATTACTGTTTTGTAAGCGAACCAAATTTTAATTATAAATGGGGACCTAAATATAAAAATAAAAGTGTTCCCGTCGGTTTTTATATTTTTGAAAAAATAGTATTTAAAAAATTATTAGTTAATAATAATTACGATGATTTTATAAATCAAATATATAGTGATAGAAAAATAATAAAGTATGATGATTTCAAATGGTTTGACATAGGTCATTCATTCACCTATTTCTTTTCAAAAAAAAACTTTTTAGAAACAAGACACTTTAATAGTTTAAAAATTGAAGAAGATTTTTTATTAAAACAAAGTAAAGATGTTTTTAAAATTTGGGCAGAATTTAATTGGCTCAAAGAAATCAAAAAAGTGATGCCTTCAAATATCCCAGAGGTTATTGATTTTAATATTATTGATGATATAGGCTCCTATCGAATAAAATATTTAGATCACCCTACTCTTAGTGATCTTTTTGTATTTGGAAAAATAAATTTAAAAGCACAAAGTAATATTCTTAATAAATTAAATCAGACTTTATTAGAAATGCATAATTTTAAAAACAGTTTTTCTAATGAAAATTCAAATTTTTATGTAAATAAATTACTTGAGAGAAAAGACGAAATATTTAAAGTAATTGAAAAATCAGGTGAAAGTCATTTATTTTTTAAAAAAGTTTTTGATAAAAATTTGAATTTTTTTGATGAGAATAAAAAAGATTTTTCAGTAATCCATGGAGATTTTTGTTTCAGTAATATCATTTATGATATATTAAACAATAGAGTCTTTTTAATTGACCCAAGAGGTTTTACCGATAAAAAAGTTGGATTTTCTTTATATGGACCTAAAGATTATGATATTTTTAAAATAGCTCATAGTTATATTTTTGGTTATGATAGAGTTATCGCTAATAATTATTCATTAGATTTTTTTGAACCTATTGAAATCGAAAAACGATTAAATATTTTTCTTGAAATTTTCAAGATAGATAGAGCTAAGCTCCTAATGGGTTGCAGTCATTTATTTTTGACTCTCATCCCTCTTCATTCAGATAATCTATTGAGACAAATATATTTTTTAAAAATTATTAGAATTATAGAAAACACATGATAGTATTAACTCTGGCTGGTTTGTCAACTAGATTTTATTCAAAAGGCTACTCAAAAGTAAAGTTTCTTTTACCCTGGGGAAAAGTCACCTTAATTGAACAAATTTTGAATTATATTCCAAAGGAAAATAAAATTTTATTAATTCTAAATAAAAACCATAACCTTAAAAAAGATATTTCAAGTATTTTGAAATCGCTAGAGTTTAAAGATTTTTTTATATGTGAAATCGAAAATACTCAGGGACAAATGGACTCTCTTTTTATTGGTTTAACCAAAGCTAAAACATTCTTCAATATAAATGACCCTTTAACAGTCTTTAATGGTGATACAATTAGAAAATCAGAAAACTGGACTAATTTCAAAGGAGATATTTTTATTGAAGTATTTAGAGCAGAAGGCGATCATTGGAGTTTTGTAAATAAACTTGGGTTTATTGATAAAATTGAAGAAAAAAACAGAATTAGTGATTTTTGCAGTAACGGATTATATTATTTTGCTAAAGCAAAGTATGTTTTGAATTATTATGAAAGCTTCAAGAAAACTCACTCTTTCAAGAATGAAATATATGTATCATTCTTCATAAATCACCTTTTATCATCTAATTTTAAATCTTTCAGTAAATTAATTGATAGTGATAGAATTATACTTTGTGGTAAACCGGAAGAGTATGAGATGAGTTTATTGAAAAATTTTAAAAATGCCTAAAATAGCAGTCTTATTTAGTGGACAAATCAGGGAAATACCTCCTTCATTATTTAATAAATCTTTATTGCTTTTTTTTAAATCGCTTGATGTTGATTTTTATTTAACTTATTGGGATGAAATTGGAACATCTATGGCCCATTCTAAGGCCCATTCTAATAATTTTTTTCAGAAGAATAATTTTTTTGATATTGATAATTATTTATCTATTGCTTTTGCGGGATTAAAAATCACCTCTAAAAGATCATTTAATTTTGATAAATGGGAAAGTGATTTAGATAATACATATTCTGAAATACATTTTGACAATACTGAGAATTCTTATTTAACAAAAAACAGTTTGCCTCAACTTTACTTAATCGAGGAATGCTATAATTTAATTGAAAAAGACAATAATTATGATTTTTTCTTTAGATTAAGATTTGATAATTTATTTACTTTAAAATTTGATGAATCCGAATTTCAAAAAGGTGTTTATAATTTAAACTTTGGAAATGCATTTTATCCGAATAGAATTTATGATATTTTCTTCATGGCTTCTAAAGAGTATTCCTCTTCAGTGATGAGAACATATTCCAGAATCCCTATTATTTATAATTCATATTCAAACAGTAAACTTGAAAAAAGAGATACTTGTAATCTTCTTTACAAATCAGTAATTAATGAGATTAAAACTCCTATAATAAAGACTTTTGATTTTAGATATACAGATGTATTTAGACCCAAATATGGATTAAATAATTATATTTCTTTTATTTCTTATTGTTACGCTTTTAATGGGAATTTTATTAAAAGAATTAAAATTTTATTTAAAATCGCATCTAACTTTCCTGAATCAAATAGACTTCTTATTGGATTAGGTTTAATTAATTTAAGGTTTAATATAATTAAAAACTTACTTGTCCACATATTTAAAAAGCTTATTAATTGATGAGAAAAATACTGTTATCTTTTGGAGATAAATATCTTAAAAAATCAAAGCAAAGACTTTTAAGTCAAGTTGAAAAATTAAATTTTTATACAGACATTTTTATTTATGATGAGTCTAATTTAAATCAAGAATTTGTATCAAAATATTCTCAACACTTAAAGCCTGAAGTTAAAGGCTTTGGATATTGGTGCTGGAAGCCACAAATTATTAAGCAAGTCTTAGATGAAATGAGTGAAGGTGACATTTTACATTATTTAGACCTTGGTTGTCACTTAAATTCAAAGGGTATAACAAGACTACACGAATATATTGAGATATTAAAAAATTCAAAAGGTATTCTAGGGTTTGATTTTTCATATCCATTAGATAATAAATTTTTCAAGCATGATGGCAGAAAATTATTTGATTGGCCAGAAAAATATTGGACAAAAATTGATTTGCTAAAATATTTCAATGCAGATAATGATGAAATACTTAACTCACCTCAGATTTGTGCTACAACGATTTTTTTTTTAAAAAACTCGTTTACTCAAAATTTTGTTAATAATTGGGTAAATACTTTTAAAGAGAACTTTAACTTGATTGATGATACTCCTTCCAATTATAAAGAGAAAGAGGGTTTTATTATGCACAGATACGACCAATCAATTTTTTCGATCTTAGGCAAATTAAATGACATAAGTATTATTTCTTCTTATGAGATATACTATCCTGATAAACATAACATTATAAAAGCTGACTGGCAGGCCCTTGAAAATCTTCCAATTCACGCAAAAAGAGACAAGGACAAGGGTTTTTACCTCAATAACAAAAGAAGAGTAAAGTATTACTTAAATAAAATTATTCTATGGATAAAAAAATAGCATTGGTAACGGGAGTTACAGGACAAGATGGAGCATATTTATCAGAGTTTTTAATTAATAAAGGGTACATAGTTCATGGTTTAAAAAGAAGAAGCTCTTTGTTTAATACAGAGAGAATAGATCACCTTTATCAAGATCCACATGTAGAAAACAAAAATTTTATTTTACACTATGGAGATTTAACCGATAGCACAAATCTTATTAGATTAATTAAACAAATCAAGCCTAATGAAATATATAATTTGGCTGCGATGAGTCATGTTCATGTGTCATTTGATATGCCAGAATACACAGCTAATGTTGATGGAATAGGTACCTTACGTATTTTAGAAGCAATACGTATTCTTGGCTTTGAGGGAAAGACAAAAGTCTATCAAGCTTCGACTTCAGAATTATACGGAAAAGTTCAAGAAGTTCCCCAGACTGAAACAACACCTTTTTATCCCAGATCTCCTTACGCCGTAGCAAAATTATATGCTTATTGGGCTACTGTAAACTATAGAGAAGCTTATAATATGTTCGCATGCAATGGAATATTATTTAATCACGAATCTCCAGTACGAGGAGAAACTTTTGTTACAAGAAAAATAACTCGTGCCGCTACAAAAATAGCATTAGGAGTGCAAGACAAGTTATTCTTAGGCAATCTTGATGCCAAACGTGACTGGGGTCATGCTAAAGATTATGTAGAAGTTATGTGGTTAATACTTCAAGCCAAAGAACCTGAAGACTGGGTAATCGCAACTGGAAAAACAACGACAGTCAGAGATTTTGTTAAGATGAGTTTTAGTTGTTTGGGAATAGAATTAGCATTTGAAGGAAAGGGAGAATCAGAATACGGATATGTTACCAAGTGTATCAATAAAGATTTTCAAATTGAAATAGGAAAGAAAATTATTTTTATTGATAAAGAATATTACAGACCAACAGAGGTTGATTTATTAGTTGGAAATGCTGAAAAAGCTAAAGTTAAATTAGGTTGGAAACCTAAATTTAACTTAAAAGATTTAATTCAAGAAATGATTCTTTCTGATTTAGAATTGGCTCGAAAAGATATCTTTTTAAATGAGGGTGGCTTCAAAACGAATAATTATTTTGAATAAAATGAATATTGATAAATTAAAAAAAATTTATGTTGCGGGCCACAACGGAATGGTTGGATCAGCCTGTTATAAGCTTTTGGAAAAAGAAGGATATCAAAATTTACTTGTTGTTTCAAGCAAAGAATTAGACTTGAGAAATCAAAAGCAAGTATTTAATTTTTTAAAGAATGAAAAGCCAGATATAGTGATAGATGCTGCGGCAAAGGTTGGAGGCATTTTGGCAAATCAAACATATCCGTATGAATTTTTAATTGAAAACCTTCAAATTCAAAATAATTTAATTCACGGATCATTTAAGAATAATGTTTCTAAATTTATTTTTCTGGGGAGTTCTTGTATTTATCCTAAAATGTCCTTGCAACCAATAAAAGAAGAGTATTTACTTGAAGGTCAGTTGGAATCAACTAATCAGTGGTATGCCCTGGCTAAAATTACAGGTGTAAAATTAATTGAATCATTGAGAATTCAATACGACATGGATTATGTTTCTTTAATGCCCACTAACCTGTATGGTCCAAATGATAATTATGATTTGCAAAATTCACATGTTTTACCTGCATTAATACGCAAATTTCACGAAGGTAAAATCAAAAATTCTGATTCTGTTGAAATTTGGGGCTCAGGAAAACCTTTAAGAGAATTTCTATATGTTGATGATTTAGCCAAATCAATTCTTTATGCAGTTGAAAACAAGTTGCCAAACTCAATTTATAATATTGGCTCAGGAGAAGAAATATCAATTGAAAATCTTGCAGATTTAATAAAAAAAATAGTTGCTTTCAAAGGTGAAATTATTTGGGATCATACAAAACCTGATGGAACTCCAAGAAAACTATTAAGTAAAAGCATATTTTCTGATTTAGCTAAAACTAAATTGGAGGAAGGAATAAAAAAAACATATAAAGATTTTGTCAAAAAATAACTCACCTTTTTTTAGTATCATAATTGCTACTAAAAACATTTCTAATGAATTTCATAAAACTTTAAAATCAATATTATCACAAAAATTTAAATCTTATGAAATCATTTTAATAGACTCAAGTGATAATGAAAAATCAAAAAAAATTATAAATGAATACTCTAGTACGGTAGATCGTATTTTAGACAAAGGGGATAACGGTATTTATGACGCTTGGAATCAAGGATTAAGTGTCTCTAAGGGCAAATGGATTGTTTTCCTAGGTTCTGGCGATATTTTGACCGAAAACTCCTTTGGAACAATTCACGAAAAAATAAAACATAAAGATTTAGATCTTTTTTTAACAAATATAAATTTAGTATCAAAAGACTCTTGTAAGTTTATTAAACCTCAGATTTTCAATTTCAATACTTTATCTAAGTTCATTCAGCCTCCTCATCCAGGTGTTTTTCATAATAAAAACGTGTTCATTAATTATGGCAAATTTAATGATAGTTACAAAATAGCTGGTGATTATGAATTTCTTCTTAGGATAGTAGAAAAAACAAATTATGAAATTTTAGATATAATATCCGTAGAAATGCTGGCTGGTGGGGTAAGTCAGTCTTTTAGAGTAGTTAGGGAGGGATTTAAAATACAATATCTTGACAAAAGATTTAAATTATATGCCGTGTTATATAATTGCTTTAAAATAGTTTTAAAATTATGCTTAAAAAAATATATAAAATACTTCCAATAAATTTATTGATTTTCATTAATAAGATAAGATTTAATTTTCTTCACAGAAGATTTAAAGACTTTGATAATAAAAAAACTTTTACGGAAATTTATAAAAATAAACTTTGGAATAAAAATTCAAAATCTGTTTATGATTCTGGGACAGGTTCACATGAAAAATATATTGTAAATCAATATGTTGAAGTCATAAATACCTTTTTACTTAAAAATAAGTTATCAGTTGTTGATATTGGTTGTGGAGATTTTAATATTGCCTCAAAATTTTATTTTAATTGTGAAAAGTATTACGGTATTGATGTTGTAGAGGATTTAATTAACTACTTAAATAAAAAGTATTCTGATAAGAATCTTAATTTTATTAATGCAGACGCAACTAATGACAAACTTCCCTCCGCGGATTGCATTATAATCAAGGAAGTTTTACAGCACCTTACAAACCAAGACATAAAATTATTATTGAATAATATAAGAGGTTTTAAATATGTTATTGTTACAGAAAGCTATCCATATGAATTGAAAAAAATTAATAACGATAAAATTAAAGGGCCACTCTCTAGGTCTTATAATTTCTCTGCTGTAGAAATTGATAAGCCTCCTTTTAATTTTACTTTTAAAAGAAAGAAAGAAATACTTACCATAGAGAGAAAGGGTATTGGCTTTCTTCGATCGTTTTTATACGAATGTTAAAATAAATCAAGTGATTTTAATAGATGCTCTTTATTTAAATTCTTTTGGTGGGAAAACTATATTGGAATTAATTATTCAAAAAGTAATTAATTCTAATATGTCGTTTCACTTTTTAATTGACAAAAGGTTAAATTCTCACTATTTAAAATTTTTAAATAGTAAAGATTATACTATAATTAAGGCTTCCCACTCATCTAGGAGATTTTATTACCAAAAAAAGAAAAATACGTTTTCATCTATTTTATGTTTGTCTAACATACCACCCCCAATAAAAACACCCCCAATAAAAACAACTATTTTTTTTCATAATCAGTTGTTATTAAATTCTTTTAAATATGAGACAAACATTAAATCCAAGATTATTAATCAATTGAAATTTTTCTATATAAATTACTACAATAACAATGATTATAATTGGATAACGCAGACTAACTTAATCAAGAGCATGGTTCATAATCATTTAAAAATTAATTTAAATAAAGTTTCTGTATTTCCTATTTTTGAAAATAGATTAGAATTAAATAAAATTGAAAAAACAGCAAACAGCCTTGTTTACGTATCTAGTGGTGTTACTCATAAGAATCATATTAGATTAATTAAGGCTTTTATCAAAACCGCAAAAAATACTGATAAAGAAGTTAAATTACATCTCACTTTAAATAAAGAGGAGTTGCCCAAGTATATATATCCTCAAAACTTAAAGGTCAAATTTCATGGAACTTTAAGCATAGAGGATGTAAATTTATTATATAATTCTTGTGAGTTTGCAATTTATCCGTCATTAGTCGAGAGTTTTGGACTACCATTAATTGAAGCCGCAAATCATGGATGTAAAGTTATTGCTAGTGATTTACCATATGTTCATGAGATAATTAAACCTTCTTTAACCTTTGATCCTTATTCAATAGAAAGTATGGCTGATGCAATTTTAAATGCTATTAATGAAGATGATTTACCGAAAACAAAGGTTTTAGTTGATAATAAATTAGATAACTTTATAAAGTTTATAATTAGTCAAGATGTTCAAAAATAAAATACTTCTAATTACTGGTGGGACAGGTTCTTTTGGGAATGCTGTTTTAGATAGATTTTTAGATTCAGAAATAAAAGAGATTAGAATTTTTTCTAGGGATGAAAAAAAGCAACATGACATGAGAGTTGTTTACAATAACCCCAAGATTAAGTTCTACATAGGAGATGTAAGAGATTATGGAGGTATCGATCAGGCTATGTTCAACGTAGATTATGTTTTTCATGCTGCTGCATTGAAACAAGTTCCTTCTTGTGAATTTTATCCAATTGAGGCAGTTAAAACTAATGTTTTAGGAACAGAGAATGTTTTAAATGCTGCCATTTCTAATGATGTCAAAAAAGTAGTTTGCCTGAGTACAGATAAAGCAGTCTATCCTATCAATGCAATGGGAGTGTCAAAAGCAATGATGGAAAAAGTTTTTGTTGCAAAGTCTAGAAACTCTAAAAATACCATTATAACTGGAACACGATATGGAAATGTGATGGCTTCCAGAGGTTCAGTAATTCCTCATTTTCACGATCAGATTATTAATGGTAAAAACATTACAGTTACTGAGCCAAAGATGACCAGATTCATGATGACTTTAGATCATGCTGTTGAACTAGTTTTATTTGCTTTTAATAATGGTCAAAGCGGTGATATTTTTGTCCAAAAATCACCAGCAAGTACCATAGGAGATTTAGCTATTGCTATGAAAGAGATTTATAATTCTGATGTAATCATTGAAAATATAGGAATTAGACATGCAGAGAAAATGCATGAAACATTACTTAGTGTTGAAGAACGTATGGTTAGTGAAGATTTAGGAGATTATTATAAAGTATCTGCAGATAATAGAGACTTGAATTATGATAAATATTTTTCTGAAGGGATTGATTCAAAAGCTGTCTTAGAAGAATACAATTCTTTTAACACCAATAGACTTAGCATTCAAGAATTAAAAGATTTATTGGGAACTGTAGGCTATAAATAATGAAAATCTTAATTCTTGGTGGGGATGGAATGATTGGGCATAAAATGGATCAAGTTTTAAGTGTTCAAAATCACGAAATTGTTATTTCTATAAGAGAAAAAAAAGATTTGACTTTAAAAAGCATCTCATCAAAGTCAAAAGTATTTTTCAATGATTTTTTAAAGGACAACATCCTTGACTTTTTGGTTAAAGTTAATCCAGATGTAATTATTAATGCTATTGGAGTAACCATTAGAAGAGGGTCTACAAAAAATATATCTGACACGATTTATTTAAACTCTTTTTTCCCCCATCAGCTATCAAATTGGGCCGTAGCATTCAAAAAAAGATTAATTCATTTTAGTACAGATTGCGTTTTTTCAGGGAGTGAAGGAAGTTATCTTGAAGATACAACCCCTGATGCTTTGGATTATTACGGTAAAACAAAAGGTTTAGGAGAGGTTAATTCTAAAAGCTCACTAACCATAAGATCTTCTATGATTGGCCCTGAATTATTTAATAAAACGGAACTTTTTGAATGGATAATAAATAATAAAGAGAAAGAAATTAATGGTTTTTCAAGAGTTATGTATTCAGGGGTGACAACAGTTTATATGGCGAAACTAGTAGCAGATTTAATTGATAATCACAAGAATTTAAGTGGTATTTATAATGTAGCATCCAAACCAATTAGCAAATTCGAATTGTTACGTTTAATAAATGATAACTTTGATCTTGGATTAATTATTAATGATGACAAAACCGTAATATCCAATAAAACATTAAACGCTTCAAAAATAGAGAAAGAGATAGGCTTACAACCGCCTAGTTGGGATGAATTGATTTTTGAGTTAAAAAAAGACTATATGAATTTCATAGACTTGTATAAAACTATATAGAGATGGCAACAAAAGTAATGACCATAGTAGGCACTAGACCTGAAATCATTAAACTAAGCAGAGTTATTGTAGAGTTAGAAGAAAATGTAGAACATATACTAGTGCATACAGGTCAAAATTATGATTATGAGCTAAATGAAATATTTTTTAATGATTTAAGGGTTAAAAAGCCAGATCACTTTCTTAATTGTGTTGGAGATACCACTGCAGAAACTATCGCTAATATTATTTCTAAATCAGATAAAATTATTGAACAAGTTCAACCAGACGCCGTATTGCTTTACGGCGACACCAATTCTTGTCTCTCAGTAATTTCAGCAAAAAAAAGACAGGTTCCAATATTTCATATGGAAGCTGGGAATAGATGTTTTGACCAGAGAGTTCCTGAAGAGTTAAACAGGAAAATAGTAGATCATTTAAGTGATATTAACATGCCACTTACAGAACAAGCTAGAGGTTATTTAATTAGTGAAGGGATAAGACCTGAGACTATTATTAAGACAGGATCTTGCATGAAAGAAATTTTAAATTTTTATAAATCTGAAATATCAGAAAGCCAGGTGTTAAAAAATTTAGAATTAAAAAAAGGTAATTATTTTATTGTTTCTATTCATAGAGAGGAGAACGTAGATTATAAAAATAATCTAGAAAACTTACTTCACTCATTAAATGCAGTTGCTGAAAAGTATAAACTACCCGTGATTGTGAGTACGCACCCAAGAACCAAAAATAGAATTGAACAATTAGATGGAGACATAAAAGTTAATCCTTTGATCAACTTTATGAAACCGATGGGCTTTTTTGATTATATAAAATTACAGCAAGAGGCTAAGTGTGTCATCAGTGATAGTGGAACTATAACTGAAGAATCTTCAATTTTAGGTTTTCCAGCTATTATGATAAGGAAAGCCCATGAAAGACCAGAGGGAATGGATGAAGGAACTTTGATCATGTCTGGATTAGAAAAAGAACGAGTGCTTGAGTCCATTAATGTGATGGTAAGTCAGAACAAAAAATTTACTTCTAATATCATAAAAGATTATAATGTTGATAATGTTTCTATTAAAGTTACACGCATTATTCTTAGTTATATTGATTATGTAAACAGGACTGTTTGGAAAAAAGATACAGTTACTAAGACTTTTTAGAGCTATGAATATTCTGGTTGTTTCTCAATATTTTTACCCAG
>Ga0209534_10003081_pt1 | contig 16062 bp, 17 predicted proteins | sample COG_07_FD_184751 | JGI IMG/M metagenome (GOLD analysis project Ga0209534, IMG submission 184751) | Pelagic Microbial community sample from North Sea - COGITO 998_met_07 (SPAdes) (version 2) | ecosystem: Environmental > Aquatic > Marine > Neritic zone/Coastal water | place: Helgoland, sampling...
TAATTCATCGTAGAAATGAATTTAGAGGTGCTTTGGATTCTGTAGAGAAGGTACAGGAACTTAAAAATGAAGGACGCATTCAATTGATTACTCCTGCAGAGGTTACTTCCCTATATGGTGAAACAGCACTTCAGAAAATTAGAGTCACCCAAGAAAGTAATTCTATCGAACTGGAATGCGATCATTTAATTCCCTTGTTTGGGTTAACACCAAAATTAGGACCCATCGCAAATTGGGGATTAGAGATTGAAAAAAATGCAATTAAAGTGGATAATAGTTTAGACTATCAAACGAATATACCAGGGATTTATGCTATCGGCGATGTAAATACCTATCCCGGAAAATTAAAATTGATTCTTTGTGGTTTTCACGAGGCAACATTGATGTGTCAGAGTGCCTTTGCACGTATTTATCCAGAAAAACGAAATGTACTCAAATACACTACGGTAAGTGGAATAAATGGGTTTGATGGTACCCAAAAACAAGCCGTAAAGTCTACGATCAAAAGTATAGAATAAATGAGCGCCGATATTCGTATATATTTAACTGACAGGCAAGGAAAACATCACGAGCTGATTGCGCCTACAGACATGCAAATGAATTTGATGGAAATTTGTAAAGCTTATGAATTGCCAGTAGAGGGAACCTGTGGAGGTATGGCATTATGTGCATCTTGCCAATGTTATGTGGAAAGCGCTCACGAACTTCCTGAACGTTCAGAAGATGAGGAAGCAATGCTCTCTGAGGCATTTCACGTTAAAGACAATAGCAGACTGGGATGTCAAATACTATTGACTCCCGAGCTTGATGGTTTGGAAATTATCCTAGCACCAGAAGAAAACTAATTTATTTAATCTTATGAAATTAAAAATTATTTTACCGTTGATCATTTTTGTTTGGTCATGCCAACAAAAAGAAACACCACGAAAACCAATAGCTAAACCTAATGTAGAAGAGGCTTTTGAACCGATTAATGCAGAGGTTGTTTCAAAAGCTGTATTGTATGAAGCCAATATTCGTCAATATTCTGATGAAGGTAGTTTCAATGCATTCGCGAAAGATTTGCCTTTATTGAAAAAAATGGGGGTTAAAATTATCTGGATGATGCCTATCAATCCGATTTCAACAACCAAAAACAAAGGACCTTTAGGAAGTTACTATGCGGTTTCGGATTACACCAAAGTAAACCCTGAATTTGGAACTTTAGAAGATTTCAAGTCTCTCGTAAAACAAGCTCACCAATTAGGAATGTATGTCATCTTGGATTGGGTGCCTGGACATACTGGATGGGATCATGTTTGGATCAAGGAACATAGTGATTTCTATCTTAAAAACAGAAAAGGAGAAATTATCGACCCGATTGATTTTAGAACAGGTAAATCTTTCGGTTGGACGGATGTAGCAGATCTGAATTACAATAATTTAGAAATGAGAGAAGCATTGAGACAAGCCATGATTTACTGGGTGAAGGAAGTGGATATAGATGGCTATCGTATTGATCAGGCTTATGCGGTTCCTCAAGAATTTTATGATAAAACCTTCGCTGCTTTAAAAGCTGTTAAGCCAGTTTTCCTTTTAGCGGAAACAGATATCTACCATCCAGGAGGGTTAGAACTTGTGAGTAAATTTGATGCTTCATATGATTGGTCTGGGCATCATTTATCAAAGGAAGTCGCTCAGGGGCAAAAAAATGCCGTAGACTACTCACGACATTTAAGGAATACAATTCGAAATTACGGGGCTGAAAATATTCTAGTCAATTTTGTTTCTAACCATGATGAAAATTCATGGAACGGTACGATAGAAGAAAGTTATGGCGATGCCGCACATGCCTTTATGGCGCTGAACTACACAATCCCAGGGATGCCCTTGATTTATTCTGGTCAAGAATATGACTTAAACAAACGTTTGCTCTTTTTTGAAAAAGATAGCTTTCCAAAAACTAAAGGAAAAACAATGGATCTTCTTCAGCAATTAGGGGCGTTAAAAAATAACCATTCCGCTTTGGAAAGTGGAGCTGATGGAGGGTCATTCAATATGCTTACGACCTCTAAACCACAGCAGATTTTTACTTTTGAACGAGGTAAAAATGGAGACACCTTAGTTGTATTGGCAAATTTAAGTAAGGAATATGCTCAGTTTACAATGCCTTATGATGGTGAATTCAAGCGGTTTACTGATTTTAAATCCAAGCGTCTTTCTTCGCCTTATGAATATGTTATGAAACCTTGGGAATTTTGGATTCTGATCAAAGAATGAAATTAAATCACTCCATACACCTTAATTTAGTAAATTCAATCTAATGATTCAAAAACCAATTGTAATAGTATTCGTGATAAGTCTGATTCTTTCTTCCTGTACTTCTTCAAAAAATCCTTTAGTAATAGGACATAGAGGAGCTAGAGGACATATAGCAGAAAACACTTTGCCGTCTATTGCCAAAGCATTGGAGCTCGGTGTTGATGGTATTGAGATTGATGTTTTTCGTTGTGCTAGTGGAGAATTAGTTGTTTTTCATGATAGAACTTTGGAGAAACTTACAAATGCTACAGGATATATTGAGCAATTGGATTTGGATTCCATTCGCAATATTGAGGTATTGAATGGATTTGCGATTCCTACTTTGGAGGAGGTCATGAATTTAATTGATGGACGGGTAGTTTTAAATATTGAATTGAAAGGATCTCAAACAGCTTTACCAACAAATGCGATGCTTCAAACTTTTTTTGAACAACAGTCTTGGTCTCCTGAAAAGATCTTGATTTCGAGTTTTAATTGGGAAGAGCTAAAATTGTTTTATGAAGCTAATCAGGAAGTTCCTATCGCTGTTCTAACTGAAGACGATCCTTTAGATGCTATCCCTATTGCAACAAAGCTGAAAGCAAAAGCCATCAATCCCGAACATATCGCTTTGAATAAAGAAAATATTTCAAAAATTCAAAAAGCAGGGTTTAAAGTTTATCCTTGGACAGTAAATAAACCTGAAGAAATTAATGCGTTGATTGCATTGGGTGTTGATGGGATCATAACCGATTTTCCAGAGCGGGTTCCCAGAAATTGAGACAGTTTAGTTCTATTAATTTAAATACCAGATTGCTCCGTTGAGTAAAGTGGCAAAACAAACCCACAAAAAATAAGGATAAAGTAGGTAAGCAGCTTTTTTATCTACCAAACGAAACCAATAAATTGTCCGTTCAATTAGGATCAGTAAAGTGATGATGACAAGGAGTCCTAAAAGGGGGTTTTTCAATCCAAAAAACACTAAAGACCAAAGACCATTAAAAATGAGTTGCGCTCCAAAATGATATAAAGCTGTTTTCCCCCAACGATGTCTCTTTCCATAATGCCAAACACTACCAACAGCCCAACCCATGAGTATGTAAAGTAAAGTCCATACTGGTGCAAAAAGCCAATTTGGAGGAGAAAAAAATGGTTTCACAAGTGCTGCATACCAGTTAGGAATCGCTTGCTGGGTTACAATACTCGAAAGAAACCCTACTGCAAGTGAGAGAGTCACTCCACCCAGAATTGAAATAAAATAAGAAGCTGTTATTTTCTTCATAATTGTAAATCTAATGGAAATATACGATTTACAAGAATTCTATTCCATTTCATTACAGTTGAAAATGTATCTTTGTATTCGATGGAAATTAACCACTTTATTTCTAAAAATTCAAATTCGCCTATTGCCTTTCAAACAAGATGGGAGGCTCCAAGTAACATTGCATTAATTAAGTATTGGGGAAAGACAGAACCACAAATACCTAAAAATCCTTCTTTGAGTTTTACCTTGTCTTCAAGTGTGACCAAAACGGAAGTTATCTTTACTCCAAAATCAGAAGCTAGTTTTGATTTTGAATTTTCTTTTGAAGGGGTTTTAAAGCCAGATTTTCATCCGAAATTGAACACTTTTTTTGAGCGAATTAAGCAATACAGTCCTTGGCTTGATTCGTATTCTCTTAAGATAGATAGTAGTAATTCATTTCCTCACAGTAGTGGAATCGCCTCCTCAGCATCCGCAATGGCAGCCTTAAGCTTATGCATTATGGATATGGAAAAGGAGCTTTTTCCAGAATTTGAAAGTGAATTATTTATCAAAAAAGCCTCCTTCCTTGCCCGACTTGGTTCTGGAAGTGCCTCAAGAAGCATAGAGGGACCTGTTACTTTTTGGGGAAAAAATTCCAGCAGAAAAGAGAGTAGCGATTTATTTGCCACTCCTTTTGGTCAAAATTTGCACAATGTATTTAAGGACTATCAGGATACAATTCTCCTTGTAGATAAGGGAAGTAAGCCCGTTTCGAGTACTCAAGGACACCAATTGATGTTTGATCATCCCTATGCAACTAGTCGTTTTATTCAAGCAGAACAAAATCTGAATACACTGGCATCCATTATGGAAACGGGTGATTTGGATGGTTTTATCAAGATTGTAGAAAGTGAGGCATTGTCTTTACACGCTATGATGATGACCTCCAATCCCTATTTTATACTGATGCAGCCTCAGACCTTGGAAATTATTCAAAAGATCTGGCAATTTAGAAAAGAAACTCAGATTCCAATTTGTTTTACCTTGGATGCCGGAGCTAATGTCCATTTGCTGTACCCTATGAATACTAAACCGAAAGTTCATTCTTTCATCGATGATGTTTTAGCCGGGTTTTGTCAAAATAGACAATACCTCACAGACTCAGTTGGAACCGGTGCCAAAAAAATGTAATTTTGAATCAAGAAAATAACTCCAGTATGAAAGGACCCCTTTTTTTTGCAAAAATCTTATTATTCGGAGAATATGGAATTATAAAAGATTCCAAAGGTCTTTCTATACCGTATAATTTTTATCGGGGAGCGCTTAAAATACCTACTGAAGGTGTTGATTTTGATCAAGAATCAAATCAAAAACTGAAAGATTTTGCTGTCTATCTTAAAACCCTTGACTCTAAAGTCATTGATTTTGATTGGGTAAAATTAGAGAGTGATTTGGCAAAAAACATGTATTTTGACAGCAGTATTCCTCAGGGATATGGAGTAGGGAGTAGTGGTGCTTTGGTAGCCGCAATTTACGATCAGTATGCGTCTTGTAAAATTACGGTCTTAGAAAATTTGACCAAAGAAAAGCTGGGATACCTCAAAAAGGTATTCAGTCTTATGGAATCTTTTTTTCACGGAAAATCCTCAGGTCTAGATCCGTTAAATAGTTATTTAAGCCTTCCTATTCTGATTCATTCTAAAGAAAACATTCAAACTACAGGTATTCCGTCTCAGCACAGTATGGGTAAAGGTGCTGTATTTTTATTGGATAGTGGAAAGACAGGAGAAACAGCTCCTATGGTGTCCATGTTTATGGAAAACATGAAAAAGGAAGCCTTTAGTAATATGATGCGGGATCAATTTATTAAACGCTCAGATGCTTGTGTTGAGGACTTTTTGAAAGGAAATATAGGTTCCTTGTTTAAAAATATAAAATCTCTATCTGCTTTGGTACTGAATAATTTTCAGCCCATGATTCCCGATGCATTTCATCAACTTTGGCAGCAGGGTATAGAAACAAATGACTACTATCTCAAATTGTGTGGTTCTGGTGGTGGTGGTTTTATATTAGGTTTTGCACAAGACTTTGACAAAGCCAAAAAGGCTTTAGAGAAATATCCACTTGAAGTGGTCTATCATTTCTAATATATTTTATGCCTCTCTCGGATATAAACCGGCGTAGCTTTCTTAAAATATTGAGTTTGTTCAGTTTGGTGAGAGGGTATAATATTATCGTATTGGTAGTAGCTCAGTATTTAACAGCACATTTTATTCTTGCACCCCAGATAGCCTTTTCAGATTTACTATTAGATTTCAATTTTTTTGCAATTATTTTAGCTTCTGCACTGACTACTTCAGCAGGGTATATCATCAATAATTTTTACGATTCAGCGAAAGACCAGATTAACCGCCCTAAAAAATTCATTTTAGAGCACCTAATTTCGCAGCAAAATCAACTTATACTATATCTGTTACTAAACATGTTAGCTATTGTTTTTGCGAGTGTAATCTCCATCCGTGTAGTCATGTTTTTTATGTTTTACATGATACTGATTTGGTTTTATAGCAATACGATTAAACGATTATTTTGGTTAAGCAATCTGTTTTCAGCACTTTTAATGATTCTTCCTTTTTGGGCGATTACACTGTATTTTAAGAATTTTGAATTAGTTATTTTTTTCCATGCTGCCTATTTGTTTTTCCTAATATTAGCAAGAGATATCATAAAAGATTTGGAAAATTTTAGAGGTGATTGGGTTCACAGATACAAAACCCTGCCTATTGTTTTTGGTCATGGTGTAGCAAAAATCATTATTTCCGCATGTATTTTATTTTCAATACTCCCGACCTACTATCTGATTAGACAACCTCTAGGGTTGATGAATTACTATTTTTGGGCGAGTATTCCTTTTTTAGGTTTTGTTTTGATTCATCTTTGGATTGCTCAAAACGAAAAGGCGTACCTTTGGTCACATAATTTTATTAAAATATGGATTTTGATAGGTTTACTTAGTATTGCCTTGATCTATCGTTAGTACAAAATGAAAATGAAACCTAAAAGCAATGCTCCAATGGAAAATTCCATTCCTAAAAAAATTAAATCTCCTGATCACGTTAGACTCAATAAATTTTTGTCTAATGCTGGGATTTGTTCCAGACGTGAAGCTGATGAAAATATTAAAATGGGGCTGGTTCAGGTTAATGGCAAAGTAGTCACAGAAATGGGGTATCAAGTAGGACCCAAAGATGATGTAAAATACGATGGATCTCGAATTCAGAAAGTTCCTCCTGTGTATGTATTACTTAATAAACCTAAAGGTTTTGTTGCTACTGCACACGGAAATGTGACTAAAAAGTCAGTTCAAGAATTAATTCGTACAGCTTCGAAAATTCAGCTTCCTCCGATTGGTGCTATGGGAAGACCCATGACAGGCTTACTCTTGTTTACTAATGACGAAGCCTTGCACAAAAAATTAAGTCATTCAAATTCCATACCCATGGTGTATCAAGTCATTTTGGATCAAAATGTAACAAAGGAAATGATTGCCCAGCTTAAAGAAGGACAGTTGGTTTTTGAGAAGCATGTTAAAATTAGTTCAATAAGTCATTTAGATGGTAAATCAAAAAATGAAATAGGAATTGAAGTACATTCACTTGGCCCAGGTGTGCTGATCAAATTATTTGAAGCAGTAGGACTAAAAGTAGTTCAATTGGATCGTGTGACTTTTGGGGGTTTAACAAAAAAAGATTTACCTCGAGGTACCTGGAGAAAGCTCAGTATTAAAGAAGTGGGGTTTTTGAAAATGCTCCCCTAATGGACCTTTGATCAATTCCCAAAGGAAAATTCCATAGACCATGCTATAAGCCGTAATTTGGATCACAGTTTGTTCTTCAAATACCTCCGTACCGTAGGCACTATAACTCCAAAACACGACTAGACTCCATACCAAAGGATAAACATAACCACTTAGGATTCCCAAAAAGATAAGATTGATGATATACCAAGGATGTACGGTAGTCGCGATGAAAAAGTAAACGCTCAATATTAAAAGCATACTTTTTAATAAGGATACTGTAGTGCGGTTTGAACGAAGAAAACTTATAATAAAAATAAAACCCACTATGATAAAAGGGGTCACTTCTCCCAATTTACGAATGATATTATAGCCTTTCACTTTGTATCCAACAGCTCGGATGATATTATAAATACTCCCATTAAACTCAAAAGTAGTAAACCATAATCGAACAGTTTCATTGTAGTGTTCTACCATGTCCCCTTCCCAAAAGGGAACCCAAAAGAGTAAGGAGACCAAAAGGATTGAGCAGCAACAATAAATAAATCGTTTGAATCCTAAGTACTTGAAAAAAACGGGTATGAGAAGCAAGGGAATGAGTTTGATGGCAATGGCAATTCCCATAAAAATCCCACCCAAAAAACTCCGTTTTTGTATGAGGTACGTCAATCCAATTAGTGTAAAACAAAACATTAAACTTTCTCCGTGAAGATTTCCAATTCCTTCGATGATCACTAAGGGATTTAAAAAATACCAAGCAATCTGGTTGGGTTCAAATGACAATGTTTTTAGCAATTGGCATCCTACAAAAAAGAGCGCTATATCTCCCAAAAAGTAAATTATTCTGATCGTCAAAATTCCATCCATAATACTTTCCTGATGGAATAAGGCTGCAAGTTTGAAAAGGTATTGACTTGCAGGAGGATAGTTTGAAAAATTTCCATTACTCAAACTCCCCATTTTTTCATAAAGTAAATTAGAGTCTGGAAAACCAACAATATTGATAAGCTGATTGGGAGTGTGAAGGTAGGGATTGATACCAAGTTGTTGTAGCTGCCCATCCCATAAAAACCGATAAAAATCCTGAGAAAGTTCAGGAATATGATCAAAAAAAACGAGTCTACATAAAACACCTAAAAGGAATATGTTTCCTAAACTACTGTAATGCCTGATCCAAAACCAAAGAATTACAAATAGGCTAGAATAGATGCTTAGCAGCAAAAAAGTATCTGAACGATTCACCAAATTCGATAAGGTGTAGCATCCTAAAATGATCAATACGGCACTTGCAAAACGAGCTAATTGTCTTTGCATTTAATACTTTTGTTTCATTCCAAAGATAGAAATACTACAAAAACCTATAAACAGTAGGATATGAAAAGGAAATAATCCAAAATCACCAGAGGTAGCTCCAAAAAAAGCAGCATATATTCCAAAAAGAAAATAGACGGCAAAGCCCATTTCTAGATAGGTAAATCGAGATCTTTTTTTAGGTTGGTATTTGGTTTTATTTAAATCCGTATTGGTGGCGTTGATATTGTATTTAGGTGTCCGTATAAAGGGACTCTTTTTTCCAAAATGGCCTTCTAAAACAGCTATGGCATTATGAATTGAAAATCCCATGACAAGCGTATAGAATAAAAAAAAGTGCTTTGTATAGTTAAAAAAAGAGGAGAGACCTTTTCCGTAAATGTGCTGATGTACAAACCAATAACAAATAAAAAAAATTAATGTGCTGAGAATAAAAAGACTCCCCAAATTAAAAAACAAAGACAGTTCAGGGATTTGAACTTTAATGAACAAAATAGGGATACTTAATATCGCAACAAGCATTACACAAAGGAACATACTGCTGTTAAGCAAATGGACAGAGGCATTGAATTTTACCCCTGTTGAGAGTTGTTTTGAAAATAAAACACGTTGAATCATTTTCCGAAAATTTTCAGCACCTCCTTTGTTCCATCGAAATTGTTGTGATCGAATCGCCTCTAAGGTAACGGGGAGTTCTGCAGGAGTAACCACATCATCCAAATAAACAAACTTCCACTGTTTCAGCTGAGCGCGATAGCTTAAATCCAAATCCTCTGTTAAGGTATCTCCCTCCCAATTTCCAGCATCAATAATGCAGGATTTTCTCCATATTCCTGCAGTTCCGTTAAAATTGATAAAATGCTGTTGTTGATTTCTCCCTATCTGTTCCAATAAAAAATGGGCATCTAATGCAAAAGCTTGAACCCTTGTCCATACGGAGTAGTCTTTATTGAGGTGCCCCCAACGAGTTTGCACTACACCCACTTTTGCATCGCTAAAATGGGGAACTGTCTTTAATAACCAATCCGACTCTGGTAAAAAGTCAGCATCAAAAATGGCAATAAATTCTCCTGTTGCAGATTTCAAACCTTCTTTTAAGGCACCAGCTTTAAATCCCTCCCGTTTTGTTCGGTGAAGGTGTTCAATTGTAATATTTTTAGCCTTGTAGCTTTTTACGAGTTTTTGGGTAAGTGTTAAAGATTCGTCTGTAGAATCGTCTAGGACCTGGATTTGTAGTTTTTCTAATGGATAGTTTAAGGCAGTAATACATTTCAATAAACGTTCCACTACATATAATTCATTGTATAGCGGCAATTGGATGGTTACTTTAGGCAATTGATCCTCAGCGAATAAAGTTACAGCTGCTTTGTTCTTTTTCTGATAACGTAAAAAGTAACGTAGCATATTCAGTTGGGTCAAACTATAAATCAAAATCAAAATAAGACTCAAGGTGTACAGTCCGAGAATCAGATAAATAAAAAACGTATAGAAATGGGCTGCTGTTATTTCCATCCTGAAAAATAAAAAGTACCGATCCACATTAAAATTTTATATCCTGCCATGACTGTTCCTTTGACTGTCCCGGAGACTTTGGAGACCCCGATACGTTTTCTGTAACGTACAGGGATTTCTTCATAAGCAATTTTTCGTCTTAAAATCTTCAACTGCATTTCGACTGTCCAGCCGTAAGTTTTGTCTTGCATTTCAAGGCTTTGAAGAGTTTCCCACCGAATGGCACGAAAAGGTCCTAAATCTGTAAATCGACTTTGATAAAGCAGTCGCATAAGGAAGCAAGCCAAGGCATTTCCAAATATTTGTTGGGGGGTAAGGGAACCAATTTCTCTTAATGATTTAACACGAGAACCAAGAGTGAAATTAACTTTTCCTTCCAGTATTGGTGAGACAATTTTGTCTAATTCTTCTGGAAAATCAGAATAATCTCCGTCTAAAAAAACAATGATTTCGGGAGGTTTTTTTTCCAAGTAGGCCATTCCTTTAAGACAAGCATATCCGTACCCTTTTCGGGATTCATGAAGTACAGTGGCATGTTTTTTTCTGGCTTCAGTTGCGGTTTCGTCTGAAGAATTATTATCAATCACAATGACCTCTTCAACGCTCTTGGGAATGGCTGCAATTACTTGTCCGATAGAAAGCGCTTCATTAAAGGCAGGAATAAGGACTGCAATTCGTGTCATTGTTTACAAAGATACAGAAAGCCTATTGAGTACCTTAAGGATTTACTTCCATATTATTGCCTAGTGGGTAAGCAGTTGTGTTAATTCGACCTTCCAGCTCTCCGTTTTCCAATTTGAGTACTCCACGAGGACACACAGAAGCACAGATACCACAACCCACACAAGAGGAGCGGACAATGTTTTCACCACGTTGAGCATAAGCTCTTACATCAATACCCATTTCACAATAGGTAGAACAATTACCGCAGGAGATACATTGACCTCCATTGGTTGTGATACGGAAGCGAGAAAACAAACGTTGTTGAAGTCCAAGAATTGCAGCCATTGGACATCCAAAACGACACCATACCCGACTTCCTAAAAAAGGATAAAAGCCCACACCAAGTACTCCTGAAAAAGCAGCTCCAATACCAAAGCCATACCATTTTTGAAAACTGTAAGCATCAATAAAAAGAATAGTGTATTGTCCTGAAAATGATTGAATACTGAGGATTAAAGTCAGAATAGTACCCAAACTGATGAGGGTATATTTAGCATCTTTTTCAAGACCATTCTTGTTCCAGAAAAAGAGTGTAAGCATAAGAATAATTAAAACAATTACAACGCCGCTGATAAATTGTCCTCTTGTCATAAAACTTAGTTCAGGATTGTCTGTTAAAAAAGACCACATAGCAGCTATGGTAGTAACTACTACAAAAACCAAAACAGCATGGATCATCCATCGTTCAAATTTCCAAACACTTAATTTTTTGCTGGATAACTGTCGGAAAGGATCTCCAGCAGTTTCTGCCAAAGCACCACAACCGCAAACCCAAGAACAATACCATCGTTTTCCATAGCGATATGTAAGTATAGGAGATATTATAAAAATCATGACTAGACCAAAGACTAAAAAAAACAGTCCTAAGTTTCCTCCGTTGAGCATATTTTTTAAATGCCATTGATCTAGAAAATAGTAGTTTAATGGCCACATATTTTTCAAATCTTTTGCAAAATAAGGGGTATCTGGATTTAGTTTTGATAAAATTTCAGGAATAAAAAATGCAAAACAAAATTGAAAAAAGATGACTGATAAGGTTCGAAAAAGTTGGTACCGGTTTCCCCAGTATTTCCATATAAACTTTATCCCAAACAAGATGATCGCAAAGGTGTATAGTGTACCGTAAAGAAACCATTGGGTGGCTGCATTACCATTTAAGAGGTAACTCAAAGGATCAAAAAGAGCGACCAATCCAGTGCTTACTCCTTGCTCATTATATCCCAGCACTTCTGGGAACCAGTATATGGCAATATAAAAAGCGGTAAGGAACATCCCCAATATCCAACCTGAAATTCCTCTTGTAGAGAGGGCATTAAACCAGACACCATCGTTTTTAATCCCTGCTAACGTGTTTCCATAAATTGCATTGAAATAGAACAACCCACCCAAAGTTAGGAGCAGAAAACTAATTCCTAAGTAAGCTGTTTTATTTTCGATAGGAATAATAAGTGCAAAGAAAAGAAGGGTTAAACCTAACAACCCTAATCCTATACTCCCTTGTCTTTTTATACTAAACATCCTTTCGTTTTTAAAGCCTAAAGGCAAATTCTGATTTTTTCAATTCCCATTCGTTCTGAAATTCTTTCAAGTAGTTTAGGGAAAACTCCTGGTCAAAAAAGGCGGCATCCAGATTCTTGATCACTTCTTCTATTTGATAATTCTGAGTGAGCCATTGATCAAATGTAGCATGACGCATTCGGATTCCTAGACTAAGACCACCCAATATCTTCATGCTGTTAGGATCAAAACTCAGACGAATGGCACAATTTTTATTCGGATGTTGCCAATATATTTGGTTTTCTTTTTTCTTATCAGGAGAAGGACTTATCTGACCATAGGTTTGGTATTCAATGTCAAAAAATTTAGCAGAATTAAACCAAGGTCCTGGTTGGTATGCGGTTTTTTTTCCTGCTAGGGTTTGAGCCAAAGTTTCTCCCATCATTCGGCCGGTATACCACACGGACTCAATGGCACTTCTGCCAGGGAGTGGTTCTTGCTGTTCAGCACAGTCTCCTATAGCGTAAATGTTTGGGAGGTTTGTTTCTAAAAAACGGTTTACCAAAATTCCTTTGCCTATAGCGAGTCCACTTTCTTTTAAAAAGGCCACATTAGGTGAAACACCCACAGTCAAACCCACAAATTCTGAGGGAAGTTCTTTGCCGTCTTTTGTTTTAACTGCGCATACACGCCCATCGGTATCTCCTTTGATGGATTTTAATTCTGATAAAAGAAGGAGATCTATACCATGTGCACGAATATGTTGGTTTACAAGTTCCGATTCTTCTGGAGGCAATACCGTATTCCAGAAACTAGATTCACGGATTAAAAAATGGACTTTTTTACCCCTACTGTGGAGCATTTCTACCAATTCGATTCCGATTAAACCACCTCCGATTACGGTGGCTTCATGAATAGAATCTGACCATTTTTCAAGATTGTCCAAGTCTTGTTTATGATAAAGTCCCTGTACAGCCTTCAAATCTTGTCCTGGCCAGCCAAAACGGTTGGGAATAGATCCGCAAGCTAAAACCAAGTTATCATAACTCAGGGATGATTTGTCATCAAATAGAAGTTGTTGGTTTTCAGAATCCAATTGAATTACGCGTTTTTGTATCAATTGGATTTTATTTTTCTCCCAGAAGTCAGCTTCGTAAGGTTGGGTATGCTCAAATTGCATATGCCCCATATAAACATACATTAAAGCCGTTCTTGAGAAAAAAAAGGGTGCCTCCTCTGAAATCACAGTAATAGAATAATCTGTTTTTTTTCTTAGGTGGCGAGCGGTCGTGATGCCAGAGATGCCATTGCCTAAAATAACGATTGATTTTTTGGTAGCTCCTAGGATCATACCACTAATGTACAGCTTTTGTTTCATAATATTATGCGTATATTTAATGACAGAATTTAAAGTGTAATTATTCTTATTTATAATTAACTCCCCCAAATAAATGACAACGATTCCTTCCAATTCGTGGGCTATAGTAACAGCTGTTCTTACTGCAACTGAGAAGCAAGTGTGGCAGCTTTTAACAGATCCGCTGCTAACAGAACGTTACATGTATAATTGCCAACTCCATGCCATATGGGAAGTTGGACAGAAAGCCGTTTGGAAAGCAAAGAATGCCGATGGAAGTTTGAATGATCATGTCGTTGCAGAAGTACTTTTTTATCGGCCTTATAGTCATTGGCGTTTACCATTTTTCATCAAGCTACGGAGACCCACTCTGCTACCCAGTCTGAATTACATTATTTACTAGAGCAAGAAGGTGATGGAATTAGATTGACCATAAAACAAGGTGATTTTGAAACTATAGCAGACGGAGCTTCATTACGAGCCCAGTGTCAAAAAGGTTGGGAGTATGTTATGCCGCAATTGATCAAAACTTGTAATGCTACCTTTAGAAATGAAACCCAATAGCCAATGTATGAATACCCCTATAATCTTAACCTAAATTTTTAACCTATGACCTACTTTTTATATTTAGTATTTTTTGTTTGCTGTGTATTGATTTTTAAGAGAATCTTAAAAGAATTCGAAACCGGATTTGATTATTTTTCCGGAGTGCTTTATTTGGTGATATATTTAGTTTCCTGTTCGCTTGTTTGGTTATTTATTTTTGGGATTTATTATTCTATAACCGATGTCTAGTTTTATCAGCTGATATATTTGACATAATACTGCTGAAGGAATTTCGAACCGGCTCCCAGCCAATGGCTAAGATGAAGTGCTCCAAAATGGAAAAGCAATCGAAATACTCCGTTTTCATAAAATCGACGGGAGGACGTTTGAATTTTTTGAGGAAGTACATGAAACCCTCCTTTACGGTAGAGCTTTCTGATGAAATGAATATCCTCACAAACTAAATATCTTGAGTCATAGCCTCCGAGCTGTTCAAAAGTATTTTTGTCGATAAAAAGGGATTGGTCTCCACCACGACAAAGAATATGATTCCAACGGCTTCCATTTGCAGCACATCGGAGAATCCAATTTGCTCGATCAAACTTCAACTGAAAACATCCAGCCTGGGCTCCTTTTTTTATAGCCTGTGTAAGTAGTAAATCAAAATTTTCGGGCAATTTACTATCCACATGTACAAAATATAACCACGCGTTTCCAGCCTTTTCTGCACCATAATTCATTTGACATGCTCGTCCGGGTCTACTTTGATAACTTCGAATACTTGGATTGTTTTGTAACCATTCCCAGCTTCCATCAGTGCTTCCTCCGTCAACAATAATTAATTCTTGAGGGCTATACCACTGGTTATTAATATGTAAAACAAATTGAGGCAGTAAACTGATTTCATTTAGAATTGGGACAATTACAGTAAACTGAATGCTATTTGTTGAGACTCCAGTCATAGGGTAAATAGTCAATTTTTGGATTGTCAAGTAGAATTCCGCTATGGGTTTTTATGAATTCCAGGCGTTCAGATTTAGATCCAAAATCTTTTCCAAACCACAAAAATATTCGGGATAATTGGAGCTGATTTGGGAGGAGTTTGTTTTTAGTGGAGTCTAACAAAAAATCTCGTGTTACCTGGTTCAGTTGTGCTTCCAATTGTTTTTCCTTAAAAGCGGTGTTGCGTAATTTGGGACATGAGGCTGATGCACAATTGATCGCAAAATGAATCCGTGGTTCATTTAGTTTACGTAATATATCATGTTCAATATTTCCCAAGGTATATTTTTGTTCATTCACCTCAAAAACTTCGGTATCCCATGGATCATTGACCTCCTTGATACTTTTAAGTGGATAATGTTTTAAAATGAGTTGGACAGTCAAGGCATTGTAGGCATTGATCCAATATGCAAGTACCGCTTCTTTTGAAGAAATCTCTAAAGGAGGGAGCTTTTCTAGGGTGTGGATGTAGGCATCCAAATTGTCTTTATCCGCTAACCAGTTTGAATAATCTACTTGACCATTTTCGTTCACGAATTTTTGCAACATCTGATTCCATCGAAAATGTTTGTTTTTCTGAGCGGTCAGCTGAAAGGCACTCAAAATTAAAAGAAAGAAAACCAGATTTTTCATGGGGATAAATTTGAGGGTTAACAACAGCCTCCACCATCATAATGATGAGTGGATGGTGAGATAAAAAGATCGGTTCTGTTTAGTAAAGCTAACGCTGCTGCAGTTTTATCACAAATAGATAAAGGTTGATTTTGCAAAAGGATATGTCCTTTTTCATCA
>Ga0209534_10003089_pt1 | contig 16042 bp, 14 predicted proteins | sample COG_07_FD_184751 | JGI IMG/M metagenome (GOLD analysis project Ga0209534, IMG submission 184751) | Pelagic Microbial community sample from North Sea - COGITO 998_met_07 (SPAdes) (version 2) | ecosystem: Environmental > Aquatic > Marine > Neritic zone/Coastal water | place: Helgoland, sampling...
TGTTATTAAGGTCGGACAATGCCGACCAAAGATTAACAGAAAAAGGGATAAAAATAGGTCTTGTTAAAAGAGAAAGGGAAATGCTTTGGAATAAAAAAAACAAGTATTTAAAAAGAGCAAATCATATTTTAGATAGTTTAGATGCTAAACCAAACGAGTTAAAAAAACATAACCTCCCCATTACAAGAACGGGAAGAAAAAGGTCTCCCAAAGATATTTTATCCTCTGGCGAACACAAGATAATTGATTTGTTAGAAATTTGGCCAGAATTAGATGAAATACCAAAAAATTTGCATTCCCAACTTGAAACAGACTGTAGATATAGTATTTATTTGAAAAGACAGAAAGAAGATATCAGGGCGTACAAAAAAGAAAACAAAACTAAAATCCCAATCAATTTTGATTATGACAAAGTCAAGGGCTTGTCAAATGAAAGTCGAGATCTTTTAAATACACTCAGGCCAGCCACAATTGCTCAGGCCTCAAGGCTTCCAGGCTTTACCCCAACTGCTACGCTATTATTGTTGAGGCATTTAAAAAGGGACTCCAAACATAAAGCTAATAATGAACATCAATTCATATGAAGATTTCTTTTTTTATCAAAATGTTTCACGTGAAACATATGATAAACTGAGAGTTTTTGAAGCAACTCTTATTAAATGGCAGCGTACTATAAACTTAATAAGCAAGTCTACAATTAAGGATATTTGGTTTCGACATTTACTGGATTCATCGCAACTTTATCCATTCATTAGCAATATAAAAGGTAATATATTTGATTTTGGTTCAGGTGCGGGATTTCCTGGTTTAGTGCTAGCTATAATGGGGCATAAGAAAATTTGTTTAGTCGAATCTGATCAAAAAAAATGTACGTTTTTACGTGAAGTGGCTATGCTCTGTGAAACAGAAGTTTCTATATTTAACACTAGGATAGAAAATTTAGAATATAAAGACGTTGACCTGATTATGTCCCGGGCTTTGGCGCCACTAAGCAAATTAATTGATTATGTGGAACTATTTATTGACAAATCACCATCCAAGAAAAAGTCGTTTCCTAAAATGCTGTTTTTAAAAGGAAAATCATTTAAAAGTGAAGTTTTAGACTTACATAAAAATAAAAAATTATATTTTGATGAATATCCTTCCTTAACAGATAAGTATGGTAAAATCCTATACTTTAATGGTTCAAGTGTGTTAAAAAATTAAAATGAGTTTAAAATCTAGAAAAATAATAGCAGTAGCTAATCAAAAAGGTGGAGTAGGTAAAACTACAACAGTTATAAATTTGGCAACAGCAATGGCTGCATGTGACAAACGGACTTTAATAATAGATTCAGACCCTCAAGGAAATGCAAGCACAGGGCTTGGTGTAAAGCAAGAAGATAGAGATAAAGACTTGTATTCTGTTATATGTTCCAACACTGACATAAAATCATCTATTAAGAAAACAATCATTCCTAAACTTGATTTAATACCGACATCACCTAATTTATCTGTATTAGAACAAGAATTAGTTAATATTGAGGACAGAGAGTTTCAGCTTAGAGAACGAATTAAAGAAATTGAAGATAATTATGATTATATTTTTATTGATTGCCCACCATCTCTAGGCTTGCTGACGCTTAATGCTTTATGTGCTGCTAAAAATTTAATAGTACCGTTACAAACAGAATATTATGCATTAGAGGGATTAACCCAACTAATGAAAACTTTAGACTTAATTAAAATAAACTTTAATAAAGATATAAAGCTGCAAGGAATTCTTTTAACGATGTATGATAAGAGAAATAAAATTTGTGAAATGGTTGCTGCTGATGTAAAAGATCATTTTGGGAAAAAGGTTTTCAATACCGTAATTCCACGAAATGTTCGGGTTTCAGAAGCTCCAAGCTATGGTCAGCCTGTTTTAATGTATGATATATCATGTCCAGGTTCTCAAGCTTACGCCTCACTAGCGGGTGAAATTATCAGTCAGGAGAAATCATTGAAATGAAAAGACAAAAAAACATCAAAACAAGTGGACTAGGAAGTGGGCTTTCTAGTTTGTTAGGAAAACAATCAGATAGACCTTCCTTGATTTCAGATGATGACAATCCTGAAAATTATAGAATGATACCAATTGAGCTTATAGAGCCAGGACCATGGCAACCAAGAAAAGATTTTGATAAAAGTGAGCTAGAATCTCTGGCAATGTCAATAAAAAACCAGGGCATTATCCAACCAGTTATTATCAAGGAAAAGAAAGATATAAAAAACCAATATTATTTAATAGCAGGAGAAAGAAGATGGAGAGCCTCACAGATTGCGAAAATTCATAAAATACCTGCAATTATAAGAAATGATTTAAAAGAAGAGAAAGTCGCAGAATTATCTTTGATAGAAAACATTCAAAGGTCTGAGCTAAACTCTCTTGAGGAAGCTGAAGGTTATCAGCTTCTAACTAAAAAATATAATTATACTCAAGAAGAGATTTCAAAAGCTGTAGGAAAATCAAGGTCTTATATTGCAAATGTTTCAAGATTATTATCGTTATCAGAATTGGCTAAAAATTACTTACTACAAAAAAAATTGTCTGTTGGACAGCTAAGGCCATTAATAGGTCAAGAAGACTGTGATAACTTATTAGAAATGATTTATAGGAAAAATTTAAATACAAGACAGGTAGAGAAATTAATTAAAGAAAAGCAGAAAAAAAATTCAAAATCGTCTGAGAAGCAGTTAGATGTCTTACAATTAGAAAAAGAACTTTTAGATATTACGGGCTTAAAAATAGATATAAATTTTAATGAAAAAAAACAATCTGGAAATTTGAATATAAAATGTAAAAGTTTGACTGAATTTAATTATATAATTTCTAAGATTAAGTCCTAATTACTTTTTATTAGCTAACGATGAGGTTGATAAGATAAACTGAGAAATAAGAGTTTTCTCAGGGTAGATTGTTTTTTTGCATTTAAGTTCCAGCTGAATTAGTCTTTTTAGAGTGATATTTATATTTTTTAAATTCCACAATGTACATTGATGAGTAATAGTAGGTATGTTTTTAAAAAAAATAGGGGGTTTAATTTCATTTGTTGCATCTTTTAAACTAATTCCATTTTTGTTTAATAAAATTAATTTTTCAATTACTCTTAGATGATTGCCAAATTGTCTGATAATTCCTATGTTCGAACCTGAATTTTCAAAAATATTATCAAAATATAGAAGTGAGTCTTTTGGGTTTCCGGATAAACAGCAATTTATAATTTTATTAAAATTTATCTCTTCATTATTTGTTATAAATGAGAGCAATAAACTTTCTGTAATTTTTGTATTGCTTAAGAATAAATTTTCTAACTTTTCTAGCTCTCTTTCATTAATAAGTGAATTAGGACTAAATTTTTTAACAAAAGTAGATAAAAAGTCACGTGGAAAAACAAGGCTATATTTATCAAATAAATTACGAATTTTATTTTTGATATTATTGGGTTCATCTTCATAACAAGGGGTTAAAATACAATTATTTGATGTTTGTAATTTTCTAATTAAACTACTCTGTGAAGATAAGTTGCCTGCTTTGATAACAAGAACAAAATTATCATTTTTTGGATGATTAAGATTGTCTATAATTGTCTTTTCTGTAGCTTTACTGAATGTGAAATATAATAAATTTAGTAAGACAAATCTCTTTTCCCCAAACATGCTCATTGTGGATAGGTTGTCATTAAGGATGCTTGGATTTTCTTTAAGTTGACTGGCGTCAATTTTTGAAACTAAAAAAGGATTATTTTCGTCAACTCCAAGAATATTAATAGTATCACGAAAAAGTAAATTTACCAAGCCGTCGTTATAACCATACAAAAAAATAATATTATATTTATTGTGATTTTTTTTTAAAAATTGTAAATAGTTATCAACTCTTACTCTCAATTTAACCTACTTAAGGTAACCTTTAAAATTAAATACATTTTTTCAGCAGATACTAGGTTTAATCTATCTTTAATATGTTCCTTGGCTATTTCATTGCTGTAAAGTGAGTTTGAGGATGAGCTTAAGGCAGGAAAGGAGTTGAAAGATCCTGATTTAATTACTTTTTTAGTATTGATTTCAAATAATCTGTAATTAATTTTAGCTTTTGTAGAATTAAGAACATTTAGTCCTCTCACAGATAATGTTTCAGAAGAATTGTATGAGATTGAAGCATTTAATTTATATTTAGATTGAGACTTTTGATTGGTATTGATAAGTCTTTTTAAGTTTTCTTTTAAGAGTACATTATATTTATCAGATGGAGTTTCTATTAATATTGAAACATTACCTAATTTATCTTGCTGGTGTAAATTACTGAGTGAGCAACCACTTAATAAAATACTTAAGATTATTAAAATAGTCTTATAATTAAAAAACATAAAATTCTCAATTTAAATTACAAAGTTTATTATTCGATTAGGTATAATTATAGATTTTTTTGGTGGACCATTCAAAAATTTTAGAACATTTTCCTCTTTAAGAGCAAGCTTTTCTAACTCGTCTTTATTTAGATCAATGGAAACATCAATTACGGCTCTCATTTTTCCATTAACTTGTATGGGAATTTTGACTGTACCTTTTTTCAAAAAGGTTTTATCAACGGAAGGCCAATCCGCATTACAGATCAATCTTTTATTATTTAAAGTTTGCCATAGTTCCTCAGCTATATGTGGAACCATAGGATTAATCATAATTAAAAATTTATTAGTGACAAACAGTAAAACAGACTTATCAGCATCTGTTTCGGCTTTATAGGATGCAAGATTATTAAATAATGTGCGTATTGATGCTACTGCAATATTAAAACTAAAGTTTTCTATTGATTTAGTAATTTCCTCAATGGCAAAATTTAAATCAACTAATAATTCCTTGTTTTGATGCGAAAGTTTTGAGGGAAGGTTTTCTTGTTTATCAACAACTTCTAGGTTATGAACAAACTTCCACAGTTTATTTAAAAAACGCCACGACCCTTCTACTCCAGATTCTGACCATTCCATATCTCTATCTGGTGGTGAATCAGAAAGCATAAAAAAACGAGCTGTGTCAGCACCAAAAGAATCAATTATTTTCTGTGGATCAACAACATTTTTTTTTGATTTACTCATTTTTTCTGTTCTACCAGAAAGGACTGGCTCGTTAGTTTCTACATGATAATACTCATTTTTTTCTTTAACTACATCATTTGGAAAAACCCACTGATTGCTTTCTTTGGTCTTAAAAGTTTGATGACAAACCATGCCTTGGGTTTGTAACGAGACAAATGGTTCAGAAATATCAATCATATTTATAGATTTTAAGGCTCTCATAAAAAACCTAGAGTAGAGTAAATGCATGACTGCATGTTCAACTCCACCTATGTATTGATCTACTGGCATCCAATAATCAAAAGCATCCTTAGAAAATGCTTTAGTAGGATTTAAATCCGTAAATCTTGCAAAATACCAACTCGATTCAAAAAAAGTATCAAAAGTATCTGTTTCTCTCACGGCATCATGATTGCAATTTGGGCATTTAGTGTGTTTCCACGTTGGATGTTTATCCAGTGGATTACCTTTAGTATTAAAGTTAACATCATTGGGTAAATTGATAGGAAGGTCTTTTTCTGGAACAGGAACTTCGCCACAATTATTACAAAAAATAATAGGAATTGGGCAGCCCCAGTAACGTTGACGTGAAACTCCCCAGTCACGAATTCGATAGGTAATGGTTTCTTTTCCAAGTTTTAAGCTTTCCAATTTCTTAATAGATAAATTTATAGCGCTTTTTGTATCCAAACCATTTAAGAAATCAGAATTAATGTGAATACCATCCCCAGTGTAGGGAAGTTTTTCATTACTTTCTATCACTGGAATAATGTCTATTTTATATTTTTTAGCAAAATCATAATCTCTTTGATCGTGCGCAGGACAACCAAAGATTGCTCCAGTTCCATAATCCATTAGTATAAAATTAGCTATAAATATTTTTAACTTTGTATCTTCTCGAAATGGATGTGCCACTGAGATATTGGTTTCATATCCAAATTTTTCAGCTTTTTCTATATCAGCTTCCTTTGTCGATTGTTTTTGACAAAATTTAATAAAATTAAACGCCTCTTTATCACTTTCTGCAATATGAGAGGCTATAGGGTGTAGTGGTGAGATAGCAATAAAAGTAGCTCCAAAAATTGTATCTGGCCTTGTTGTAAAAACTTCAATATTTTCATCAGAATTATTTATTTGAAAATTTATTGTGGCACCACTACTTTTGCCTATCCAATTATTTTGCATAATTTTTACTTTATCAGGCCAATCTCTTAAATTTTTTAAATCATCCAATAATTCTTCAGCAAAGTCCGAAATTTTAAGGAACCAGCCATACATTCTTTTCTTTTCAACTTCGGCGCCGGAACGCCAACCTTTTCCATCAACAACTTGTTCATTAGCTAAAACGGTTTGTTCTACAGGATCCCAATTAACTAAAGTTTCTTTCTTATATGCAATTCCAGTTTTAAAAAAATCAATAAACATTTTTTGTTCAAATTTATAATAGTCTGGCGCACAAGTAGTTAGTTCTCTATCCCAATCGTAAGATAGTCCCATCTGTTTTAATTGTGATTTCATACTTTCAATATTATTATAAGTCCAATTTGAAGGAAGTGTTTTATTTTCAATAGCTGCATTTTCTGCAGGGAGGCCAAAAGCATCCCATCCCATCGGGTGAAGGACATTAAAGCCTTTAGCTTTTTTATACCTTGCGACTAAATCGCCTAAGGTATAGTTTCGGACATGACCCATGTGAATGGCGCCAGATGGGTAAGGAAACATTTCTAAAACATAATATTTTGGTTTTTTATAATCAATCTTGGCTTTAAAGACTTTTTTTTCAGTCCATTTTTTTTGCCATTTTTTTTCAATAATGGAAGGGTTATATTTCATAATTTTAATTACTTAAGAGAATTAATTCTTAATTTTCTGGCTTCATTTAAAATTTGATTTTCAATGTTAGTCTCTAGAGTTTTATTTGTGACTATATCAGACCATATTCCGTTATTTAGATTTTGCAGATACACTTTTACGTTTATTCCATCAGATCTCAATTCACTTGTTTTTATAAAAGCAGTAATTTTAATTCTTTGGTTTTTAATATTTTTGTTTATATACCAATCAGTAATAATGGCTCCACCAAGCGCATCAGTTGATATTAAAGGCGCTATAGATAAAACATCGAGAGACGCTCTCCAAAGGAAACCATTTACGTTAACACTTATTCCATCTTTGTTTTGTGGGTTAATAAGATCAATTATTGAGACACCTTTTGTAGAATTTTTAGAAAATATGCCGGGCGAGGGTTTCTCACCATTAATAGGATTAGTAACAATATCATTGTTTGAACAAGATGAAATTATAAAAATATTTAACAAAATTAATATGATCTTAATCATTTTCTTACCTTTAGTAAAAATAATAAATTTGTTCTAGTTAGATTATTACAATACATCAATAAAATTATAATGAAACCCAAAAAAAAGGGCAGCACAAGCTGCCCTCATTAAATAATTTACGTTAAAGCAATTAGAATGATGCTTTAATTGTTAGCTTAGAAACAGTACCTGAGTCTGCAGTAGTACCAACACCAGTTCCAGATCCTATTTTATAATCGTAGTCTTCTACGTTTAAATAAGCAGTTAAACCGGATGCTATAGTATAAGCAATTTCAGCACCAGTGTTTGTGTAGTTTTCATTAGAAATACTATCATCAGTTTCTGCTGTATGGACAGTGAATGTCATACCATCATTAACTTTAAATGAAACCGCTGCACCTGTTGACTCTTCATCCATAGTTGAAGCTTCGTAAGTTGATTGTGAAACAACAGCAGTGATGTTTCCAGAAGATACATTTACACCATAAACTTGTGTGTCAATGTCTTGGGTACTATTTTCAGTTGTACCTGATGCAGCACCTATAGTAACAGACGCACCGCCAGCTTCCATTGCATATTTGAAACCAACTTCAGTAGAATCAGAAGCACCTGTTGCACCAGAATCTCTATAAGATATACCAGCAGTTAATCCACCCATTGCAGGAAGATGATACGCAATTTTGGTATTGTTATCTGTTAGATTAGCAATGTCTGCATTTAGTATTGTTAAAGTGTCTGAACCTGTAGCATAGATTTCTTCAGCTGGTAGATCTGTACTAGAAACACCATAATTAGCGCCAACACCATCTTTACCACCAAGAACTAAACTACCAAATCCACCTGAGATTGTGATAGCAGAATCGTCAGTACCATTTGCTTCGGCAGCATCTGTAACTAAGTCAACAGTCATTCCAATAGTTAAACCAGAATCAGTTTTGTTTGAAAAATTCAAGTAAACTTCTGAGTCAGAGTCGAAAGTAGTGCCGTCAACAGCAGTCATATTAGAGCTTCTTGATTGATATTTCCACTCATAATAACCAGATATTGAAACGTCTGCTAATGCAGCGTTAGCTGATAGAGTAGCAGCTGCAGCTAGTGCAGTTGTTCCTAAAAGTATTTTACGCATTGCGTATCCCCTTATATTTATGTTTTCAAAAGAAAACGAGTTATATGTTTCCACCACAGAAACATTTGTAATATATTTATAACAATTATTTATAGAATAATAGTACTATTGACAAAAATATCACTTTTTGTTTTTTTTGTTGCATTTATGCAACAAATTAATATAGGTTTTATCCAGTCTTAGCGGGAGATAGCGTTGTATAAAATAAAAGAAAATATAGATATAATTAAAAGTAAAATAGAAAAGACTCATAAAAATAGCAGTTTTGCCAAATTGCCAGTTCCTAAATTAATTGCAGTTTCCAAAAAACAAAGCGAAGATAAAGTGATTGAGGCTTTAGAGGCAGGTCAAAAATATTTTGGAGAAAACAGGGTTCAAGAAGCCCAACAAAGATGGGCTTCAAAAATACAGCAGTACAAAGATTTACAAATAAGACTAATTGGTCCCCTTCAAACAAATAAAGTCAAACAAGCATTAGGTTTTTTTGATATAATAGAAACTATAGATAGAGAAAAGTTGGCAAAGGAAATTGCAAAAGAATTTAACGATAATGTAAAGACCAAAAGCTTTTACATTCAAATTAATACAGGAAGCGAAATTCAAAAGAGCGGTATTGAACCTATACAATCAGATAATTTTATTAAATATTGTAAAGAAGATTTAAAATTACCAATAATAGGTTTAATGTGCATACCACCATTAAAAGAAGAGCCTTCTATGCATTTTGCTTTATTGAAAAAAATTTCCGAACGAAATCATTTAGACGAATTATCTATGGGCATGAGTAGTGATTATAAAGAAGCCATTAAATTTGGTGCAACTTCAGTTAGGGTTGGATCCTCTATATTTGGTTATAGAGATTAAACATTTATTTAAATCAAATGGCCGGATTTTTTTGATTTAGTATCAAGATATTTCTTGTTATGTTTGTTTGGTTTTATTTTAATTGGAACTCTTTTGGTGACATTTATTCCTAAATTCCTAAGGTGTTCAACTTTTTTGGGGTTATTTGTAATTAATTTTATTTGGTTTATATCTAATTGATTTAATATTTGTTTTGCTGGATAATATAATCTTTCATCGTCATTAAATCCTAAATTTTGATTTGCCTGAACAGTATCCATACCAGTTTCCTGCAATGCGTAAGCTCTAAGCTTATTCAACAGGCCAATATCACGGCCTTCTTGAGCTAAGTAAACTAAAACTCCTTCATCAGCATCAGCCATTAATTTAATAGATTGTTTTAATTGTTCTCCACAATCACACTTTAGACTGTCAAGAATATCTCCTGTAATACACTGACTGTGTATTCTGACAAGAGGGTTGATCCTACTATTATTTGAAATCTCTCTTGTTTTTCCAAAAACTAAGCAAAAATGTTCATGCCCACCATCTTTTGGTCTAAACACCATTATTTCACAATTATCAGAATATGCTAAGGGTACGTTTGCTCTAACTTCCATTACTAAACTATTAGCACTAACTTTTTCGTAAACCATTATTTCTTCTATATCAATATGTATTAGGTTATTTTCAAAAGACCAATCAGAAATATTTTCTATTGGAACATTACTTACTAAACTTAATAATGCTGCTGGTAAAAGCCTTGCCTGACGAAGAATTAAAAGAGAAGCAGAGACAATACCTTCTTTGCTTTCTGTAATAACGCCACTTATTTCAGGTATTTTTTGATTGGATAGCGGTAAACAAAGAGAGATGATGTCAGCAAGGTTCCAATTTTTATTAATCAGTATTGAACAAGGTTTATTTTCTGTTTTGATGCCTAATGCTTTACAACGATTAGGGGATAAGATAACGCTGGGTCTGGATTTCGCCAAATTAGATAAAGATTCAACAGTGTCACCTTGGATTAGTTCAGATGGAGTAATCAAAACAGATAAACCATTATTATTATCACTAATTACAACTTTACTGCCCCTTCTAAGTTCTGATATTGCTCTTTCTATTTTTATTGAAAGGTTTATATTATTCATATTGATTATTTGATTTTAAGGTTTTTATAGTGGAAGAAAATTATATTATAATAATATACGAAAAAGAAATTAAATTAAACCAGATTTTAAAAGAACAAGTTTCTAAACTGAAATCATATAAGATTTATGACGTTACAGATCAAAAAAAGTTAATAGAATTATTTGAATCAAAAATTATAAATGTATTGATTTTAAACTTAAATGAACTAAACGAAAACCTTAAAAAAATAATATTAGATCATAGACTTAATAAAAGGATTAAAAATTTACTATGTTACTACAATAAAAATAATTTTTACTTAAACATAAAGGAAACAGAAATCACTGTTTTAGAAAAACCATTTAAAATTAAAGCCCTTGTAAATAAATTAGAACAATTATTAGAACTAAAAACTTACGAAAATTCAAATATTTTACTCATAAACCACATAAAATTTCTACCATATGAAAAGGTCTTGATCAATCTTAAAACAAAGAAAAATGAACACCTTACTGAAAAGGAAAATAAATTATTATTTTATCTGCATAATAATAAAAATATTGAAATCACTAAAAATGATCTATTAAATTCAATCTGGGGTGTTTCAGAAAGCTTAAATACTCACACTTTAGAAACTCATATTTATAGATTGAAGCAGAAAATAAATAAATTAGATCCTACATTATCATTTTTATTGTCAAATCAAAATGGTTTATACGTCATGAAGCTTAAAGTTGAAGAATCATTTTAGAGATTTAATAGGACAAATAAGTATGAATAATATTAAAAGATTTTGGTATAAATTATTTATACAAGGCAAACTTTATCTACAACTTTGAAAGTAATATGAATTTAGATATTCTAGATAGTATACTTTCAAAAATAAATATATGGAATAATCAAAATTACATGATGATGCTTGATCAAAAAACAATAAGCTTAAATATTAATGGTTAAAACTATAGACCAGATGTAAATATAGTTCAAAAATTAGTTTCCAAAAGCGCAACTATCATTTTAAATGATATACAAATGCACAATTAGTTATTATTGCAATTTGTGTTAGAACTTCAAAAACACACAAATGGGAGAAGTTAAGAAAATTTATATTTTTCTATGGCAAGGCATCTAGCATTTTGTATCTATTTTGACTTTTATGATATCTTTGGTTATCAACTTTGGAGAAAAAAAGTTTAGAATATATATGAAAATATTGAAAAAATCTAATCAACTATCCTACGTTTCAATTTAGAGATGAAGAAAGAATAAAAAGAGCTGGAAAAATAAAATTCTACTACTTACTTTTTTCTATTCTCACGAACCCATATTTTTTCTTTTTTCCATTTTTAAGTAGATCTTTAATATCTCCATCAACTTTTCCATTGAAGGGAATATCAGAGAATTTCTTATAGTAATTTCTATATCAGCAAATTAAGTCACCCATTGTCTCGCTCCAAACAACAGATGCAGTTAAATAAATGAGAATTGGAATTCCTAACATTAAAAAAAATTTCTTATAAACATTAGCCAATTAAATTATCTAGCTCAAAATCACATCATGAATAAATATTATATTTCTCTTTTAAATAATGCAATTAAAGCCAAAAATTTCTCATGAGAAACAAGAAAAATAAACTTAGTATATTTATAAAAAGTAAGAAAATTTATTGTTTAAAAACAGAAGGTTATAAATTTGGCTGGGGCGGTAGGATTCGAACCTACGGTACACGAGATCAAAACCCGATGCCTTACCACTTGGCTACGCCCCAATAATATATTGGATTACATTATTTAAAATTTATTTTCAAGCACTTTAGAATAACTAACTCTATTAAGACTATAGTTCTTTTTTTTACCAAACCAGATAAAATATCTTTTGTTAAAAATTTTCAGGGATGAATTAATATCATTTAAATTTTTAAAAATACCAAAACACGAAGAACCACTTCCAGTCATGCCATAAGCAACTATTTTTTTTGAATTTGCTAAACTATTTATTATATCAGATATTTCTGGAGCCAATTTTGTTGCGGGTTTAAGAAGTGAGTTTTGAATATTAATTTTATCCCAAAAAACGTTAGATCTTTCAATTTTATTATTTTCCATATTATTATAATAAATAAAAATATCTTTTGTAGATAATTGAATATTTGGATTAATTATTAAAAAATAAAAATCATCAGGGATTTTTTTTCTAAAAATTTTATCTCCATAACCTTTTAATTTTAAATCTTTACTCTCTATGCAGGCTGGTACATCAGATCCAAGTAATTTACCAATTTCAAAAAGAACGTTTTTTGAAACTTTGCTTATTTTAGTTTCATTATTAAATAATTTTCTTAATAGTATTAATGTAGCGGCAGCATCAGCAGACCCCCCACCTAGGCCAGCTCCAACTGGAATTCTTTTTTTTAAATGTATGGAAAAACATTTTTTCCAATTAGTCAAAGTTCTAAATTCTTTTAATGCCCTTAATATCAGATTATCGTTTGGGTCAATTATAAGATTTATATCTGCAATATCTTGAGAAAAAATATCTTTATTGCTAAATTGAAAAAAAATCGTATCAGTTAATTCTAAAAAACAAATATCACTCTCTAAATAATGAAGGCCATTATTACTTATTTGTTTAACGAATAAATTTAGATTAAGCTTAGCAGGAGCATTTATGTAATAATTTTTACTCATTTTCTTTAATTTTTTGACTAATTTTTTCTATAACTATTTTGTCTTCTTCGTATTTTAAGGCTCTTTTCCACTGATATAAACTTTCCTTTTTCCTTCCTAATTTAAAATAACAATCTCCCAAATGGTTTAAAACTTCTGAACTGTTTGGAAGGATAGAAGAAGCCTTCTCTAAGTAAAAAACAGCATTTTTGAAGTTTTTTCTTTTAAATTCAACCCAGCCAATTGTATCTAAAAAATAACCATTTTCTGGTTCTAAGCTTATAGCCTTCTTAATAAGGTTAAATGCGTACTCTAACTCTTCACCTCTTAACGCTAGTTTATATGAAACATAATTTAGAGCATAAGCGTCCTTAGGATTTTTCTTTAAGAGTTTTAAAAATAAATTTTTTGCATCTTTCCATTTGTTAACTTTATCTAAGTTTGAGGCATATAAAAAGAGTATACGATCATTCTCACCAAAATTTTTGATTAATTTTTCATATGTTGTGAGTGATTTTTCATACTCTTTTCTTGATTTGTAGTAGCTAGCTAATTCATAAAGAATACTTTCATTTCTAGGTAACACTTCTAGGTTTTTAAATAATAGTTTTTGATAACTATCTGTTTTTTTGGATAATTTTTTCACAGATAATACTTTTAAATTTTTAGGTAAGAAATAATAAGATTTATCGCTTATTGCACTTAGTTTTTCTAAAGCTATGTCATAAAATTTCTCTAAACTATATATTTCTGCTAAAGAATATTTAGCTATATCCATTTCAGGACACAAAAAAATACTGGTTTCTAATAAAATTTTTTGAAAGTTTTTAGATTTATCTCCAGTTTTATTGTCTTCTATTGCAATATTATATAATTTTGCAGATAAGATAGCTGAAAGTTTTGGTATTTGGCTAAAAATATCATTTTTAAGATAAAAATTTTTGATTATTAATTCTTTATTAAATTGATTAGTAATCTTGGTTTTAATAATTTCATTAAACTTTTTTAAATTGTTTGCTCTAAAGTAAAAACCTGCTAGAAATAAAAGATCATTATAATTCAATAATTTATTATAATAGATATAATCAGCAATTTTATTTAATTTTGTGTAACCATAAAAATTTTCTAAAATCAGTAATTCTTGTATAGTGGTATTCTCAAGCTTTTTATTAAAGTTAAACTCGGTTTTATTTTCTTTGATTTGAAACCATAAATTTATCAAATAGTCTAAATTTTTTAACCCAAAAAAAATCTCATTATCGTGAGAAATATTAAAATTTTCTTTAAATTTATTATTTTTAATATTTAAAATATATTTGGGTAGTAAATATAAAAAATTTTTCTTTTTATCAGTAGTAATCAGGTTTGATATTTTGTTTGCTGTAGTAAAATTACCACTGACTAAGTTTGAAAAAAATTTAAGTTTCAATAACTCTTGATCATTAAAATCTGTATTTAAAATTTCATTTAGAGTTTTATAATCACCTTTTGAAATTGAATAATTGGCAATAAGATATTTTGAACTATATGAGTTTATTTCCGCTGTTTTATAATTTGGAAGAGTTTGTATTTTATATTTATTAGCGTAGCAACCTAATAAGTTAGTTAAAATAAATAAAATGAAAGATAATTTTATCATCAAAAATACCTGAAATAATTAACAACTTTATAAAAAAAGCAAAACGAACTAATATAATCATATATATTAAACTATGTTCAGGAAACTAATAATTGATGATGTCAGAGGAGAACAAAAAGAAAGATATATTGAATTTCATAAACTTCTATCGTGAAATTGGAGTAAGCATAGTAGCAGTTCCTCAAAAACAAGTTTTTGAGGAAAAATTAATCAAGAAACCTCAGAGGAGTATTATCAAAACAGATAAAGTTTTCTCTGTTGATCTCCAAATAAAGAACCTTGAAGAAAGTTTTAATAACATAGAAGGTTTTAATCTTAAAAAAACAGCCATTAATTTTATTCCTTTTCAAGGAGACTATAACTCTGATATTTTAGTAATAGATGGAATGCCTAATGCAGATGAAGATAAGTCGGGACAATCTTTTGTAGGAGAAAAAGGAACTCTTTTTAACAAAATGCTTAGCGCAATAGGACTTAATATAGAAAATATTTTTATAGCAACTGGTATTCCATGGAGACCCCCTGGAAACAGATATCCAACCAACATGGAAATAGAAATTTGTCGACCATATATCTATAGTCTGATAAAAATTCTAAAACCTTGTATTATATTATGTGTTGGAGAAATTGCCACAAGCCTTATTTTAAAAACCAATCAAGGGATAAGTAAATCTAGAGGACAATGGGATGAGTTACGTTTAACCACAAATGGAAACAAAACAATTATTGCAAAAGTTTTACCAACTCTAAGTATATCTTATTTACTAACAAGGCCTGACATGAAAAGACGTGCTTGGGAGGATATGAAATTATTAAGAGATCAAATCAAAGAATTCAAATAATGATAATTATGTTCAAAAAGAGAATTTATTTAACTTTTACTTTATTCTTAAGTTTGTTTTTTTTAACAAATTATTCTTTAGCAGGAACTCAAGATAAAGATAAAATTTTATCATTAGGTGATGTTAAAATTTATAAAAAAATTTTTGAGATTCAAAAGAAGCAAATTAAAAATAAAAAATCAAAGGAATGGAAAGATGTTGACAGACTAATTTCAAAATTAAAAAATAAAATTTTATTAGGAAATGTTTATGCTGAGAGATACTTACATCCTACTGGTTGGAGAAGTTCCTATAAGGAACTCAGACTCTGGCTAAAACAATATAACGATCACCCTGACGCGACTAGAATCTCTAGAATCGCTGTAAAACGTAAGCCAAAAAAA
>Ga0209534_10003108_pt1 | contig 15981 bp, 19 predicted proteins | sample COG_07_FD_184751 | JGI IMG/M metagenome (GOLD analysis project Ga0209534, IMG submission 184751) | Pelagic Microbial community sample from North Sea - COGITO 998_met_07 (SPAdes) (version 2) | ecosystem: Environmental > Aquatic > Marine > Neritic zone/Coastal water | place: Helgoland, sampling...
CACCTGTTTCACCTGTTTCACCTGTTTCACCTGTTTCACCTGTTTCACCTGTTTCACCTGTTTCACCTGTGGATCCTGTGGATCCTGTGGATCCTGCGGATCCTGCTTTACCAGGGACACCTGCTTTACCCTGAATACCTTTTTTATCAGTAATATTTATTCTAGCATTACTAGATATATAATCATTTTGATCATTAGTAAATCTAAAAAATGTCTCAACTAAAAATATAATACCAGCAACTGTTAATATTGTAATTAATAATCTATTATCTTCCATACTTATAATATATTATATTTAAATTTGATTAATATATAAAAAAAAAACAATCAATAATATAAATGAAACTTAATCTAATTTATTGTAAGAATATTAATAATCAAATAGGATTATATGGTGATTTATTATATGATATACCTGATGATATGAAATATTTTAAAAAAAAAACAACACAAGAATATATTAAAAATTTTAAAAATATTGTTATTATGGGATATAATACTTGGTTATCCATTCCAGAAAAATATAAACCTTTATCTAATAGAATTAATATTGTAATTACAAATAATCACTATAACGATTTAAAAGATAATAAAACTGAAATATTAGTATTTAAAACATTTGATGAATGTTATAAATTCTTAAAAGTAGAAGAAGAAAAAAAAAGTATGTTAGGTGAGAAATTTATCATAGGTGGTGCACAATTATATAATTATGTATTCACTAATTATTTAACTTACATTGATAAAGTATATGAAACTTATGTTCAAAATAATTTATCAAAGCAACTTCATTACACTAATATTTTAGATGAATCTTACTCTACACTTGATTTTAATATTCAAACATATAATACATTTAAATTAATTAATAAAATGTATTGTGATGATCATATGGTTAAATTAATTGGTACAGATGAAACTAAACATGGTGTATATTATAATCTATATCAACAAGATAAATATATTAATCATGATGAAAAACAATATTTAGATTTAATGAAAAATATATTATATAAAAATAATATTAAAGATTCTAGAAATTCAAAGGTTATATCGCAATTTGGTGAAAAAATGATATTTGATTTAAGAAAAGGATTTCCACTTTTAACAACTAAAAGAATGCCTTTTAAAACTATTTTAAGAGAATTATTATGGTTTATTAGAGGATCAACATCCAATAAAGAACTTAATGAAAAAAATGTCCATATATGGGATGGAAACTCATCAAAAGAATTTATGCAATCGCGAAGATTAAATTATGTTGAAGGTGAATTAGGACCTGTATATGGATTTCAATGGAGAAGATTTGGTGCTCAATATAATGATAAAAATAAAGATTATTTAAAAGAAGATGGCGTAGACCAACTTGAAGATGTTATTCATTTAATTAAAAATGATCCAACAAGTAGAAGAATTATCTTATCAGCATGGAATCCAGTTGATTTATCAAAAATGGCTTTACCACCTTGTCATGTTATGATTCAATTCTCAGTTGATAAAGAGTTTTTAGATGCACAAATGTATCAACGTTCAGGTGATATGTTCTTAGGTGTTCCTTTTAATATAGCTAGTTATTCTTTATTAATGCATATAATTGGTTCCATTACGGGATATACTCCTAGATATTTTCACCATGTATTGGGTGATGCTCATGTTTATATGAATCATTTAGATGCTATAGGTGAACAAATACATAGAATACCATTAGATTTTCCAGAATTAATCATAAAAAATAAAATAACTAATATAGATAATATTGATGAAGACAATTTTATTATAGAAAATTATAACCATTATCCCACCATCAAAGCAGAAATGATTGCTTAATAAACACTATCATTCATCCATCTATTTACCATAGGTTTCTGTTTAAATTCTTCTTCAACTTCCACAACTGGAATACATTCACCTGGTACGAATGAACAAGGTATATATTTTTTAAACTCTTCAAGAAATTTTAGTAGTTCTTTTCTTGTACCACCCTTAAACATATCATATATCCCGTGTGGTCCATTATCATTCATTAACATATTTTTTCTCTTAGGTAAATTTTTATAAACGGAACTTTCTCCCCAGCCCCATGTTTCACCCCAATATTCATGATTTTTCATAGTATCAAGGATATATTTATTCCTTTCATCATTATCTGTTGGTAACTCTTCACTGTTATCATTAAACATACTCATAAATTGTTCATACACTTCATATGTAAGGTTATGTTGGAGGATTAGTTGCTGTTCTCTTGAAAGACAATCCATTATTGAAAGTATTTTAAAATTCCTATATTTTCTTTATCAAATTTTTCCAAAGCATCGGTTGCTAATTGATCTGCTATTGCATTCCCAAGAGAATGTTCGTCATTTAAATTAGTATGTGCTTTTATATAATGAAAATGTGGTTTAATATCTGTATATAATTCATATATATTATCTATTAAAGGAACATTTAATTTAGTCTTTTTATCTTTATCAGTCCATTTTGGATACCATTTTGTTATAACATTAATTGAATATTGTGAATCAGTATAAATATGAATGGGTATATTAATATTATTTTTTTTTATTAAAAGCAATGATTCATTGATGGCTGTCAATTCAGCTACATTATTTGTATGTTTGGGAACATTTAATACTCTACTTACACTATCTATTTTGTGTAAATTATGATTTGAAAAATATATACCTATTGATGATAAAGCAGTTGCTTTTCCGTTATTTTTACAAGCACCATCAGTATAAACTATAAATTTATCAAAATTTATATCTGTCATTGTTTTTTTTATATTTAACTTATATTTAATATTCGATCTAAACATATTAATATTTTATAAATATTTATAAACATCAAATTTATTTTTTACCATCATCTATTTCATCTAAAAATTCATCCATACTTTTATCTGATGTGCTAGAAGCATTTTCACTTCGTTCATCTTTATTATCATCATTATTATTATCATTATTATTATCTGTATTTAATTTTTCTTTTTCTTCTTCCACTATATCTGTATCATTACTATCTCTATTGTCTTGTTTAATTAAAGTTATATTATTTTTATTTTCTACTATATCTATTATTACTTCATCAAGACTATTTCTTGATTTAGGAGAACATTTAAATGTTGATTTGGGTAATTTAGTAGCATTAGACGTTAACACAACTTTTTCATTTTGTTTTACTTCGTTTGATACGTCTGATAAATTATGTGGTTGTTTAATTATATTACGCTTAAAACTTTTATTTTTAAGATTATGTAATTTATCACTAGCATTTGCTACAATATTTGCTACTTTTTCTTCTTGTGATGGTTTATATATTTTACATTTATGTAAACCATTACATACTTCTGGTTTAATTATGTCAACATCTTTAAATTTTTTTTTAAATAAAGATATTATATCATCATCAACAAGTGGTGCTTGTTCAATTAATCTGTCAAACTCAGCGCGACATAATTTTAAAAAATCACAAGCGGATTTTCTTCTTTTTTCATCTAAAGCTAATTCTACTGTTATATTTCTAGCAAATTTCGACCAAGATACACTTACGGCACGATGAGATTCCATTAATTCAGCATATCTAAGGAAATTTTGTAATGTTGATAATATACCAGCAAATATATTTACACCACCAACTATTCCCATGGCCATTTTTTTGTTTTCTTCTGGAACAAATGAGTCCATAGCAAAATTAGCTGTCCCTGTTAAAGTTGATAGTACAATAACTGGTATAGTGAATAAATAATTACGAGATCTGTAATATTTCTCAGATCTACTATGCAACCATCTATAACAGGCAGCTTTTTCTGCCCATTCAGCTAATAATTCTTCTTGTTCATGCGTCCATCTTGATATTTCATCTTCTTCTTTTTGTCTTTTTTCATTTTCTTCCTGTTTTTTTTTTAATTCATGAAACTGAATAGGTTGCATTTATATATTACATATAAAATTAATATAATTATAATTAAAAAATAAACATATTTTAAATTTATAAAATATATTTTGTCTCCTTTTTTAAGATTATATTTATTAATATTACCACCATTCATTTCTAATACATATCTTGATGGTTTATTTATTTTAATTTTTCTTAATGAATGTGGTTGATTATTTTCTTTATATCCGATAATTTTCATATTTTCATCTAAAAAAATAACATCAAGTGGAATATATGTATTTTTCATCCACATTGAATGTATTGTTGGTTTGGGATGCATATCAAATAACATACCTTGTCTAGAATATAATGGTTTTTTTACAAACATTAAACCTTTAATCGCATCTTTATCCTGAACTGTTCTACCAAATACTAACATTTATATTAACTAATATTTAAATCTTTGTACCATTGATTAAAATATATATAATCATATTCTTTATAATCAAAATTTAATAATTTCTTATAATTATATTCTCTTTCAATACCACTTGAACCACCGTCTCTTCTCCTAAATAGTAAATGATTATATAAATTACAAGATAACATTTCAATATGTCCCATACCTAAATATCTATATCCTATATCAAATACATTCTTTTGACTATTATTACATAGTTCCTTATACCTTTTTAATGATTCATCAAGTGACATAATAGTCCATTCATTTATATAAACTTCTTTTTTAGGATTACCCACTATTTCATAAAATGTTTTAAAATTTCTATTTAAATTGTCAGGTAGTTCAGGAATAGTGTTATGACCAATTTCAAAATCCTGAGACTTAGAACCAATGAAGAATGGTTCGGAAGTAGATTTATGATTATCTTCAGAAAGTCTAGCATTTTTAAGAATATTATTGACTTTACGAATTTGTTCAGTCTTTTGTGAAATGAACTTACTCATATTTGTTTTATTTTATCTTCTTAAATATTTCAAATTTTTTAAAAATATAATATATATATATATGAAGAATTATATTCTTAGAAAAATAAAAGGAAAATCCCATATTTTTTTAGATAAAAGAGGTAATCTTATTAAAGACAAGAAATATATTGATAAATGTTTAGAAGGTGTATATATAGCACCTGCTTATGATGATGTTAAAATTAATCTTAATAAGAAAGCAAAGGTTTTGGCAATAGGTTATGATGAAAAAGGGAGACCTCAATACGTTTATAATAAGAAATTTACTGAAAAAATGAAGAAACAAAAATTTAGTAAATTATATTTATTCGGTTTACAATATAACAAAATTGTAGCTGATATTAATAAAAATATTAAACTACCAGAAGATAATAAACTTAAACATGTTTGTATGATATTAAAATTAATTATGGATTGTGATTTTAGAGTAGGTAATGATGAATATATGAAACAAAATAATTCATATGGAGTAAGTACATTAAAAAATAAACATGTATTAGTTAAAGGTGATAGTGTAACAATAGATTTTATAGGGAAAAAAAGTGTTAGAAATACTTGTTCAGTCAAAAATAAAACTATGAAAAGACATTTAAAGAAAAAGAAAAAAACTTTAAAGAATAATGCAAGAATATTTAAATGTAATGGAGCAAATATAACATCAAGTGATGTTAATGGATATATAAAAACGTTTGGGAATTTTTCAAGTAAAGATTTTAGAACATGGTCAGCGAATATAAAATTAATTGAATATTTACTTAAATCTGATGGTGATAATTTAGATAAAGATATAAAAGAATGTTTAGAAAAAGTATCTGAAAAATTACATCACACACCAGAAGTATGTAAAAAAAATTATATATTTACTGAACTTATTGAGTTTTATAAAAAAGATAAAACTAAATTTAAAATGTTTTTTAAAACAAATATTAATAAAAAATTTACAGAGTTTTTAAAGAAATAATATTATTTCTTTTTTTTATCAGGACGAACAATTTTATCATTTTCCCAAATACCTAATTCTTTACCAGCATTACCATCTTCTAATATTTCAAATACTTTTTGCTTGTCATCTTCATTAATGACATAATATTCTTTTTTTCTATAAACAACAGTTACAGCATCTACATCGTCTTCACTATCATCAGATGATTTATTACTTACATTATCAGCAGATTGTTCAATACTTTCTTTATCATAAATATCTTTATCTGAACCATCTTTATCTGAATTATTTTCACTAATATTTTCATCAGTATTTTCTTCTGAATTAATATTTGTATCATGAACTTCACATTTTATATTATTTGATGTTAATTCTAATTTATTTTTAAGAGTATCAATTTCTTTTCTTAATGAATCAATAAGTTTATTTTGTTCATGAACTTCTTTATCTTTTGCTTTTACCATATCGAATTTATTTGTTTCTTCTTGTTGTTCATTGAAAGAATTAATTTGTTTTTCGTAATCACACATAGTTTTTTGATTCATAGAAATAATTTTATCTTTATCAGAAATTTCTTGAATTAATTTAGTATTAGCTGAATTTAATAGTTTATTTTCTTTTGCAAGAGATTCTATATGAGAATTATCATTTAAACTTATATTATTTATAACTGATAATAATTCATTAACATTACAATTAATTTTATCTTTTAAATCTATAATATTATCCATTTAATTTATATAATATGGTGTTTTAATTTTAAATATTTTATATATTATAATGTCTAGAAAAAAGAAAACTATAAAGAAAAAACGATCACATTTTAGGAAAGACCATTGTTCCCCTAAAAAATCAGGATCTAGTATTTCTTGTATAGATCAAAATTTATTGTTAAAAGTTGTTGATATTTTAAATAATCATATAAATGCAAATATTAAAAAAGAAAATAATCATAAACTACACGAAGAAATATCAGATAAAATATCAGAGATTTCTGATTGTGATTCAGAAAAATGTTGGTCATCAATTCATGAAATAGTTAATAATTTAACTGAAAGTGAATTAGAACAATTTAAATCAAGTTTTAAACCGCGTATGCCTTCAAAATGGAAACAAAATCCCACTACATGGTTAACAACTAGTGATATAGAAAATTGTTTAAAACAATATGAAGGAAAACATAAAAATTTTAAATGTTATGGTGCTTTACCTATGGATTTTGATTTAAAAAATAATAATTCGTGTGTATCAGGTGATTTATGTAATATAAATATTAGAAGACATTTAGAAAATGATGAATGTTGTATTGGAACTGTATTTAATTTAGATGATCATGATGAACCTGGTTCACATTGGGTAGCATTATATATGGATTTAAAATCTAAAAATAGAGAAATACCTTCAATTTATTACTTTGATTCATTCGCAGATAAACCACCAAAAGAAATATATGTATTAGTTGATAATGTTAAAAATCAATTCAAACAAAATACTAATCAAGATTTAGAATTTTTATATAATGATATTCCTCATCAAAAGAAAAATACAGAATGTGGGATATATTCAATACATTTTATAACAACTATGTTACAAGGTAAAAATTTTAATGAACATATAAATGAAATTAAGGATGATAGTTTTATGAATAAATTACGTAATTTTTATTTTATTTGATAATAATTATATTATATATATATATATGTTTGGATTATATGATTTATTTGATGATAATGAAATTAATATAATATTATTAATTATTTTAGCAATTATATTAATAATTATTATTATATTTTTAGGTTTTCAAGATATAAGTCTTAAATCTAAATTAAGAAAAATAGAAAAAGAAATAGATAATGTAACAAAAAAATTACATTTAAAAAATAAAGATATTGAAGCGATTGATGATAAAGAAGAAAAAGCTAAAATGGAATTAAAGGCGATAAAAGAAAATTATAATGATGTAGTAGAAGATAAAAATGTAAATTCACGTGATGTTAGATATGCACCATCTGAATATGCTACATTATTAAAATATAATCCTATATTACCATATAGTGCATTTACTATGGATATTATAAATAATTCTTATTTAGATTACAATGAAAGAAATATGATTGATGATAGATATTTCGCATTATCTAATTATGATAATATATATGATCCTGATTCTAAGGGAAAGATGACTCAAAAAACCATATCAAAAGCAGGTAGTAAACCATCAACTCAATTATTAAGTAATAATGAAGAAATGTTACCTAAACAAGACGACTCATCTTCAGATTTTTAAATTTGATAATATAATAAAATATTTATATTATAAATATGTTTCATAATCATATATTCATGATTTATCATAATTTTAGATTATATGAATATAAAAATAATATTAAATGTAAAAAAATATACAATGAATATAAAGATTATCTATTAAAATATCATATTAAATTGCCTAATTAAAATATTCGTCTAGTTCATTATCAAGTTTTTCTTTTTTCTCTTTATCTGAATGAGATAACCAAATTAATAAATCAAACATATTATCTGTTGTAAAATCAGGTGATTCATCATAAAATTCTTCCATATGATGAGAAGAATTGATAATAATTTCATTAATTCTTTTGTTAAACTTGTATACATTATTGTTGTGAATATTAACTATATTATTACATTCTTTCACAGCTGTTTCCATTCTATCTAAACGTTTTTGAATTTGTTCTTCTTTCGAAAGGGATTCAAATGAAGGAGTTCTACTGATACTCTTAGTTAAATCAATTGCATCCCAATAGTGTTTTGGTTCAGTTGGATTCCAAAATTGATTAGTGTTCATTTTATATTTATAAATATCTTTATATTTTTAAATCAAATTTTATTATTTTATATTATATATGAAATATAATCTTAACAAAGAACAACTTAAATTAACATGTATAAATTTGAGTGACGAGATTAAAAAAGATGATAAATTACTAAATAATAAAGATGTTACTATATTTAATAGTTCTATATTAGAATTAAAAAATTCAACTAATATATTAATAGCTAGTCGCGGATGGTTTGGAAATGTTAGATCTTGGGATGGAGTTAATTTTATAATATTATCTTTATTTACAAAACATCTTAAAAAAATTAAACAAAATATTATAGATATAGATCCAAATATATTAAAAAATAAAAATAAAAAATTTAAAGAAGTTGGTAAAATTGTACCACATGGAGAAAAAATGTTAGAAGGACCAGAAGATCCACGTTTATTTTATTATAAAAATGATATATATATTCTTGTTAATGAATTAACAAAAGATAAAAAAAGACATATGTTTGTTTCAAAAATAGATATTGATAATTTAACTTATGATATAAATAAAAAAGATTTATGTAAATCCTTATCAAGTAATTTTGAAAAGAATTGGGGATCATTTATGTATAAAAATAAACTTCATATGTTATATGATATTAATCCATTGAAAATATTAGAAGTAGATGATAATTTTAAATGTAAAATGACATACAATATAAAAGATAAACTTTTAAAAAAGTTCGATGAAAGTTATCCTGATCTACATTTCCATATTAGAAATTCTACTAATTTAATTAATATAGGTTCAAATAAATATTTAGGTCTTGGTCATGGTGTATTAGATTATAAAAATAATACTAAGTTAAATAGCTATTTAATTCCTACGATGGACAAATCTAAATATTCAGTAACAGATAAAGAATATTTTAAAAATTTCTTTAAATTATATACAGGATTTTTCTTCACATTAGATATGAACAAAAAAGAAATAACAGAAATTTCACCATTTTTTCAATTACCAAATAATGAATCAAAACAAGAATTAATATTCTTCCCGACAAGTATATATTTAGATAATGATAAATATGTAAATATTTCTTATAATGTAGGTGATAATAGATCTTATTTTGTAAAATTACATTTAGACATTATAAAAATATCATTATATGATAAGAAAAATATAGATTTTCAAGTAAATCACAATATTAATCCTAATTATTACATAGAATTAATAAGAAGTATCCGGAAATTAATGGGATATCCTATTCAACGTAAAGAATATTATAAATTTAAAGATGTTGATAAAACATTATCATCTAGTAAAGGTTCAAAGAAGAAAAATAAATCCAAAAACAAATATAATTAAATTAAAAAATAATATATATATATATATAATGTCAGATATATTTAATGAGATTCGTAATGGTAATGAAAAAAATGTTAAGGTATTAATAGATACAGGTATTAAATTATATAATTTAGATCCATTAACAGGTGAAACACCGTTAGTATTAGCATTAGAAAATAATGAATTTAATATAGTATCAATGTTATTAGATGCTGGTGCAAGTCCAAATACAATTATTAATGAAACAAATGAATATTTAATAACTGAATATTCAAAAAGACATGATATAGAAGTTGTTGAATATTTATTAAATAAAGGTGCTGATCCTAATTTAAAAAATATAAATAATCAAAATGCTATAAATTGTGCTACACATCCTGATAATAGAGTATCATTTATAGAAGAAGAATTATGGAGTATATTATTAGATAATGGTGCTAATCCTAATATAAAAGATAAATCCGGAAATAATGCTTTTGATAATTCAGATTTTAATAAATTTTATATTTTATATAAATTAAAAACTTTACAATCTAAACAACGTTTGGAATTTGCTAAAATGTTAATTGATCCAAAATTTGATGATTTTTCACAAGATATTATTATTAAAATTATAAAATTAATAAAGATATCTAAAAATATTAAATTAGATGAATTATTAGTATATTTTAATAGTAAAGATAAATTATTTAAAAAAAGTTTTAAAGAAGAATTACAAAAAGAATTAAAAATTGAAATAGAAAAATCTTTAAAAAAAAAATATCCTGGAACAAAAATAGATGGCGATAATATGGTTAAACTATATCAAACAGATTTAAAAAATCCTAATTTAACAAAAAAAACTAGAAAAATGTTAAAAAAATATAAACGTTCTAGAAAAAAAAAATTAAATATCCCATTAGGTTCTAGTGATTTTAGTTCATCCAGAAAATCTAGATCTTCTCCAAGTGAAGATTTAAGAGACGCAATTAAGATGAGTATTCGTGAAGCAAAATCTAATAAAACATCTTCTAGAAAATCTAGATCTTTACGTTCAAGTGAAGAATTAGATAAAGCATTAAAAATGAGTATTATAGAAGCAAAATCTGGATCTAAAATGAAATCTAATAAAAACACAAGGAATAAAAAAAAATCTAAAAAGAAGAAATCTAAAAAGAAATCAAAGAAACTAAGATAATTCCCTAGCAGATGGATCTGATGTATTAGACCAATTAGGTAACCAGAAATACGGTAATACATTTGCTTTTCCAGGATAGAAATCATCAAATATTTTTCTATAATAATAACTTTCTTTAAGAGCAGGTGTATTTATTTTATATTTATTTTTATTATTATTAAATTCATCATCAGTGATTAATTTATCAACATATTCTTGAATAATTTTATGCCAAGACCTTGTTTCAGATGAACATCCATCTGAAAATGCTTCTTTTGGTCTCCATAAAATTTCATTAGGAATAATATTTTCTTTTTCAAATGATTTTCTTAATAAGTATTTTTCAGGTAAATTATTCTTATCATTATACATTTTTAAAAGAGGGTCAATTGCCATATAATATTGAACAAATTCTTTATCTAAAAATGGTGTTCTTGCTTCTAATCCCCATCTACTAGAAATACTTCTATCTGAACGAAGAACATCAAAATAATGTATATTATTTAATAATTTAAAACATTCATTATAAAATTCGTTTTTGTCTGGTGCATTTCTTAAATATTTATATCCTGATTGTTCATCACTACCATCACCATTAAATACAACAACAATATCTGTATTTTCTTTAATATATTTTGCCACTAGATAATTTCCAACACTTGCTCTAACTGTTGTAGTATCATATGATTCAATATTATAAATTACTTCTGGTATTGCTTTTAAAAAATCTTCTTCAGTATGTTCTATAATATGATGTTCAGATCCAATATAATCTGCTACTTTTTGAGAATAATATAAATCGGTTGATCCTTTAATTCCAATTGAAAATGTTTTTAATTTATTTTTCATATTTTTTTCTTTGTATAATTTACAAATAATACCACATATTAAACTACTATCTAATCCACCTGATAACAAAGCACCGATTGGTCTATCAGATAATAATCTTTTTTTAACAGCTTGTGTTAATTTATTATTTATACAAGATAATATAAAATTTTCAGGTTGACATAAATTTTTTTTAATATTATTATCATAATATCTTTTAAGAGAATAATTATCATTATTTTTATATTCTAAATAGGTTCCTGGATTAAATTGTTTAACATATACACATTTATCATGTATACCTTTTAATTCTGAACATACAAAAATTTCATGGTCAATTGTATTCCCTATGAATAAAGGTCTTACGCCATATGGATCACGAGCAACATATACAGTTTCTAGTTTTTTATCATATAATACGAATGAAAATACACCATCTAATAATTGACATGTTTTTTCAATACCATATAATTGATATAAATGAATAATAACTTCACAATCAGAGTTTGACTTAGAAACGAAAAAGTGTTCTCTTCTTATAGTGTCATGATTATAAATTTCACCATTACAAATTAAATATATATCATTATGTATAAATGGTTGCATACCAGATGCAGATAAATCATTAATTGCTAATCTATGAAATCCCATAATAGTATCATCAATACTTATTATGTTTGATGAATCAGGACCTCTGTTATAAATATTATTGAAATTATATAATAAATTATTTTTCCAATATTTATTACCTTTGTAAAAAAAGATACCACACATTATTTAATATATATATTTATATTTTAATCTTTAATTAGTAAATGTCCTTAAAATAAATGTTTTTAGTTTGTCCATGAGATCACACGCTTCATCGAAATTACTTTCATTATTTAATAATTTTAATTTATCTTCAAATGAAATAAGTTCAAACCCTTCACACATTCCTTGATTATTACATCCGATAGATGATGATGGACATATACCATCATTCGCACATGATATATTTGCTTCTTTATTTTCAGAAGGTATATCTACTTCACTTGTTAGTTTATTATCGTCTTTGCTTAAATCATTAATTTTATCACGCAATGATTGAATTTCTGTTTCTAATTCATCATATTTTTTATTAAAATCACCTAATTGATTTATACCTGTTTTAGGTGTCCCTGGTGAAGGTGTACGAGAAGTTGGTATCTGTGATTTGAAATCAAAATTATTATTGATAAATTCGTTAAATGAAGGACAACTACCCGGAGAAAATTTACCGTTATTATCAACTTCTACAAGTGCATTTTTATATTCATCTGATGAGCATGTACTGAAACTTTGGTATGTTTTACATGCATAACTACCATCACACCCAGGTGATTCGCATACTCTTTTATTAGGCAAAGGACATACACTATATATATTTTCTATTTGTCTATAAATAAAATAAGTAATAAATATTATAGCTAATAAATTAAATATTTCTAATATTTCATCAATCATTGATATTTTAGCTTGTATAACTACATTATTAAAATTATAAATATAATATTGAAATAATAAACCAAATATCACAATGATGTATGATATAAATATTTTATATGATAATCTAACATTTAATGGCAAATCTTCATTAGTACCAACAGGGGTATCATATAAAGTAACCTTATCTAATAATATAAATAATATAATTAATAATATAAATAATGTAATAAAATAACCTGTAAATCTATAAGTATTAAAACCAAAATTACTTACTTTTGGAGTTGATGGTCTAGAAGATTTAGCAGGTGACTGTGATGGTTTTGCTGCTGGTGTAGCTGGTTTTGGATTACTAGAGCCAGATGAAAATAGTGAGGGTAAAAGTGATTCAGCTAAGGGAAGAGCTTCACCTAATAATGCCATATATATATATATATTTTATGTATATTTTAATTTCGGTAAAATTTTACTTTCTATATCTTTTTTACAATCACTTGTAATTTGTGTTTTATTATTAGGACTAATTATAACTTTATTATCATTATCATGAGTTAATATAATTTTGTTAATTCCATCACCAGTTATAATTCCATTTTCATCTACTGAACAATTAATATAAGGATCTTTATTACACACAGGTTTAATACCTTTTTCACATTTAGTTGTAGGTAATCTTGAAAGAGCTTTCTTAGGTGGATAACAAATACTTAAACTTGTTCCTGGTGGACATATTTTTCTAACTTTTAATAATTTAAATTGATATATAACATAAGCACTAATAACAATAAATAAATACATATTTATAAACTGCATAATATGATGAGCAGTTGATCCACATATTATATCACCTATAATAGGTATAGGTAAACTAAAATCAGAGAAATCCCATTTAACATTACTATAAATTCTTTCAATAATCATTAAAAACACAAGTAATAAACTGAAAAAGTATGTAATATATAAATTAGGTGGAAGATTAATACCAGTATCTTTTGGTTTTATATTTATCCCTATTATACTACCGGCACTTACAATTTTTCTTAAATTTACCATCCCAGAATCATTTGGATCGGCCGTTAAAGGAGTGTTATTTGCGAATGATAGACTAGCATTTCCATTGTTAGATATTAAAAATCTAGCTATTATTAATGTGATAAATAATGTAGCTGATAAACTATAATACATACCGTGATCATTTGAATTTACCCCTGGTCCACTTTTTATCATAAAAAATAATATACCCAATAATAAACCTATTTTTATCATGAAGGTAAATAAATCTGGAAATTCATCTGCTATATCAAATATACCATTTCTATACCAAGCAGTTGTATCTGCTTTATCATCACGTTTTGTATAAACATTCCAAACATTCATACCAAGTATAATAGGGAATAAAATAATAGATATTATTTTTAATATATATATTATATCCATTGTATATATATATATAATATTTAAATTGGACCAATTTCTTCCCATATTTCATTATGAATTTCTAAATCACAGAACCACATTAAATACTCTTTAATTTTATTTATATATTCGTATAAATATTTAAAATACATTTTATTATTGATATTATTTTATTTTTATATATATAAATGGATTATGCTTCAAAAATAAATAATATAATAGATAATCTAAATTTACCTGATGAAATTAGTGGAAATAAAGAAATATTAAAAGCAAGATTTGTTGAAGAAGTATCTTATTACGAAAAAAAAAGGAATAAAACAAAAAATTATTATAATGTGTTTAGATTTATAGTTACAACTGGTTCAATATTATTACCAGCATTATTATCTATTGGACAGATGGATCCTAATAAATTACCTAAAAATTTTGATCAAATATCTTATTGGTCTACATGGTCTATATCGTTAATGGTGACTATTTCAAATGGATTTTTACAATTATTTTCACTTGATAAGAATTATTTTAGTTATTCTCTTGTAGTGGAACAATTAAAAACAGAAGGCTGGCAATATTTTGGATTATCTGGTAAATATGAAGATTATGATACACATGATGCAGAATCATATAAAGAATTTTGCAAAGCCGTTGAAAATATCAAAAGAAAACAAGTTGAAATGGAATTTCAGGGTAAAGGAAACAAAACTAAAAAAACTAAGAATGGAAATCAAGCGCCATTATTAGATTTCGATTTTGAAGGTCAAATGAAATCATTTATGGAAAAATCAACTAATAATCAAATGTTTAAACCATTAGTTGATACGGTTAATACAGTATCTAATATAGATAATTTAAAAAATAATGTAACAAATAATGTGACTAATAATTTAAAACAGTCCATTGAAAAAGAAATTACTCAAAAATTTCCTGAACCAAAACAACTAGTCACAAATATTGAAACTAATTTAAAATCAGATATTGAAAGTATCATAGATGATAATATTCCAAAACCTACACCACCCCCTATTAATAAACCACCTCCAATTCAAGAAAATACTACTACATCTCAATAGATTTTAAAATATTTCTAGTTATAGGTTTATCTGATAATCTTTCATTTAATTCGGTATATTTTTTTTTAGATATAATCATAGATTTTCCTTTTA